>ENA-OSEY01000577-OSEY01000577.1-marine-metagenome-genome-assembly--contig:-NODE-577-length-26582-cov-5.989021_pt1 | contig 26582 bp, 30 predicted proteins | sample MGYA00248465_ERZ534230 | MGnify/ENA primary metagenome ERZ534230 (study PRJEB26409, sample SAMN06344110) | marine metagenome | isolation source: Sea water from surface | place: Atlantic Ocean:Southern...
TGGAAGATTTAGTTAATTTATTCGTTAAGAGTATTTTTATTGAGAATATGGTATTTGCATATTTCCTTGGGATGTGTTCTTACCTTGCAGTTTCAAAAACAGTTAAAACAGCTGACGGATTAGGTAAAGCTGTAATATTTGTTTTAACAATCTCTGTTCCTATTAATTATTTAATTGATCAGTATTTGTTAGCTCCTGGAGCCCTAACATGGATTGGACCTCAATTTCAAGATGTAAATTTATCTTTTTTAACATTCATAATGTTTATTGCTGTTATTGCATCAATGGTTCAATTAGTTGAAATGATTGTTGAAAAAGTATCGCCTACGCTATACGGAAGTTTAGGAATATTTCTTCCACTTATAGCAGTAAATTGTGCAATACTTGGTGGCTCTCTTTTCATGCAACAAAAAGATTTTGTAAATACTTTTGAATCTGCTGTTTATGGTTTTGGTTCTGGAATTGGTTGGTATTTGGCAATTGTTGCAATAGCTGCAATTAGGGAAAAAATAACGTATTCTAATATTCCAGATCCATTAAGAGGTCTTGGAATAACATTTATAATTACTGGCTTAATGGCTCTTGGTTTTATGAGTTTTATGGGTATTAAAATTTAAAAAAATGGATATAAATGTAATCATTGCAAGTACAGTTGGTCTTTTTGTAATAACTCTTCTTCTAGTTACAATGTTACTTGTTGCAAAAGATAAACTTTTACCATCTGGTCCTGTAAAACTTGTAATAAATGGTGAAAAAGATGTTGAGGTTAGCTCGGGTGACACTTTATTAACTACTCTGGGGAATAATAAAATTTTTCTTCCATCTGCATGTGGAGGAGGAGGAACATGTGTACAATGTAAATGCCAGGTATTAGAGGGAGGGGGTGAAATACTTCCAACTGAAGAACCTCATTTTACAAGAAAAGAAATATCTGAGGGTTGGAGACTTGGATGTCAAGTTAAAGTTAAACAGGATATGAAGATTGAAGTACCTGAGGAAGTCTTTGGTATAAAAAAATGGCAAGCTAAGGTCAAAAGTAATTATAATGTTGCCTCGTTTATCAAAGAGTTTGTTATTGAAATTCCTGAAGAAATGGATTATAAAGCTGGAGGATATATTCAAATTGAAATCCCAGAGTGTGATATTAATTATCAGGATATAGATATTACTTCTCACCCTGAGGAACATCCAGATGATCCACAAAAATTTAAACATGAATGGGATAACTTTAATTTATGGCCACTAAATATGAAGAATAATGAAACTGTTGAAAGAGCTTATTCCATGGCATCTTATCCAGCTGAAGGAAAGGAAATAATGTTAAACGTTAGAATTGCAACCCCACCATGGGATGCTAAAAAAAATGATTGGATGTCTGTAAATCCTGGTATTGCATCTTCTTATATTTTTTCAAAAAAACCGGGAGACACTGTTACAATTTCAGGGCCTTATGGTGAATTCTTTATTAATGATTCAGATGCAGAAATGCTTTATGTTGGTGGAGGTGCTGGAATGGCACCAATGAGATCTCATTTATATGAACTATTTAGAACTATTAAGACAGGTAGAAAAGTTACTTTCTGGTATGGTGGTAGGTCCAAAAGAGAGCTTTTCTACGTTGAACATTTTAGGGCTTTAGAAAAGGATTTTCCAAATTTTAAATTTTATATCGCTCTATCAGAACCTCTTGAGGAGGATAATTGGAAAGTTAAAGATTCCCTTGAGGGAGATGGTGATGGTTTTGTAGGATTTATTCATCAAGTAGTAATTGATAACTATCTGTCTAAGCATGATTCACCAGAAGATATCGAGGTTTATTTCTGTGGTCCTCCCTTAATGAATCAAGCGGTTGATAAAATGGCTGAAGATTTTGGTGTTCCACCTGAGAATGTAAGGTTTGATGACTTCGGTGGTTAATGAATATTTCAGTTAAAATAATTTCTTTTCTATCATTATTACTTATTAGTTGTAATCTTGATTCAACAAATTATAAAAGGATTCAGGGTGATGCACTTGGAACTACCTACAAAGTGATAGTACAATCTGAGTCTAATTCAAGTTTAATTAAACAAAGTATTGATTCGATTTTTGAGGTTATAAATAACTCAATGTCAACGTATAGATCTAATTCAATAATATCTAGAGTTAATCAATCTCAAAATCCAGTCAAGGTTGACAGCCATTTTATTGAGGTTTTTAAAAAATCACAAGAAATATGGAATCTTTCAAATGGATATTTTGATCCTACAGCCGGTTCTATTGTCAATTTATATGGAATGGGGCCAAATAATAATATTCAGTCAATTAATAACTATAAAGTTGATAGTGTTATGCAATATGTAGGTTTAGATAAAGTATACCTCAACCAACAAAATTATATAGAGAAAGCAAATGAAAATGTTTACATTGATTTTAATGCAATTGCTAAAGGTTATTCTGTTGATTTAATTAAAGATTTATTAATTAGTATAAACTCAAATAATTTTCTAATTGAGGTAGGGGGAGAATTGATCACTATGGGTGTGAATGAAAAAAACAAGAAATGGAAAGTTGCAATCCAAAATCCTGTTGATTTGAATAGTTATTATTCTGAAATTACACTTGATGGAATGTCTTTAGCTACTTCTGGAAACTACAGAAAATTCAGGATTGATTCAGATTCAGGTGTAAGATATGCTCACATTGTTAACCCAATTAATGGTGAGTCAATGTCAAATAATATATTAAGTACCTCAGTAATCACTAGTTCTTGTATTGAAGCTGACGCATGGGCAACCAGTTTAATGTTAATGGACCCAATGGAGGCCATAGAAATAATAAATAATATTGTAGATATAGAAGTTTTAATATTGACTGCAATAAATAATGAAATTATACCTATCAAATCTAATGGGTGGGATTTAATTACTAAATGATTTTCTAGCAATAGGGATTACATCATTTTTCTGTAATCCATATTTTAATTTCATCTCTTCAGAAAAATTTTCAGTGTAATACACCATCTCTACCTCAAATCCAGCTTTTTCAACTCTCTCTTTAAAGTCCAAACCATATTCTCTTACATGATCATACTGTCCAAAATATTTCTCTCTATCTTTTTTAGAAATTATTGATTGATCTTCAAAAGTTTCATTTCTTTTAAAGTTAATAGGTACCTGAAGAATTGCAACTCCGCCAGACTTTAAAACTCTAAAAATTTCCTTTAAAGCTTTTATATCATCATCAATATGTTCAAGAACATGATTACATATTATTAGATCAAAAGATTTATTCTCAAAATTCATTGATTTAATATCTCCTTTTATATCTGCTAATGGAGATTTTAAATCAAAAGTAAAGTAGTCCCAGTTTTGATTTTTTTTAAATTTTTTATAAAAAATTTGTTCTGGTGCAACGTGCAAAACTTTTAGTTTTGAGTCAAGAAAATTTGTTTCGTTAATAAGGTATAACCAAAGCAGCCTATGTCTTTCCAAAGATAGTGTTCCAGGGGATAATGCATTTCTTCTTATTTTTTTATAACCATATGATAAAAATTTTGAGTATCCATTCCCATCAATTGGATCATAAAATCTTTTTCCTTTGAATATAATTTTTAAAATTGGTATGAAGTAGAAGCTATATTTTATTAGTAACTCTCTTGGTAAGAATTTTAATATATATTTCATCTATTAAAAAAAATTATGGAATTTATCTTCTTCGTTAGATTCAATGCCAAGAGCTTGGTAAATATATTTGAATGTTGATAATAACTCAGGCTTACTATCAATAACTGCAATATTATGTTCAAAATGAGCACTCTGAAGTCCGTCGAGAGTTACAAAGGTCCAACCATCATCATTTATTTTAATTTTTTCAGTTCCAAGATTTATCATTGGTTCTATTGCCAACACTAAACCATTTTTGATAAGTTTTCCAGTTCCTTTTTTCCCATAGTTCGGAACTTCTGGTAATTCATGAAGACTTTGACCTAATCCATGTCCCACAAGCTCTCTTACAATTCCATAACCATGAATTTTAATATAGCTTTCTATTGCATCACCTATATCACCAATTCTATTAGTCTCTTTCATTGATTCAATTCCTCTATAAAGTGATTTTTTTGTTACATCTAATAATTCTTGAACTTCTTTAGATACCTCACCAACAGAAAAAGTATATGCATGATCACCATAGAACCCATCTTTTAGAACTCCACAATCTATTGAAATTATATCACCATTTTTTAATGGTGTATCACATGGAATACCATGTACGACTTCATTATTTATACTTACACATAATGTGTTTGGAAAATTATCATATCCCTTAAACCCTGGCTTAGCTTTATTATCAAGTATAAATTCTTCTGCAATCTTGTCAAGATATAAAGAAGTTATTCCAGGTTTAATTTCCTTTGCTAATAAACCTAAGGTCTTTGAGACTAATTGGGCACTTTCCCTAATTTTTTTAATTTCATTTATATCTTTTAGTATCATTCGATAAAATATACATGTTTATAGTCTTCATCGTTTAAGATTTTGAGAATATCACTCTCTAGACTCTCCTTTGGAAATTCTACTATTCTATTAACCTCAGTATTATCTATATTAAAAATAATCGTTGGTGTATTTGTTATATTCTTGTTTACTTCATAACCCATTTCAGACTTTTTATTTGGATTAAGTAAAATAATTTTTAATTTATCTTCAGGGAAATTAAGCTCCTTTAGAATTTTAATCAATCTAGGTATTTCTCGCTGAGAGTCATGGCATAATGTATTCATGAATACTTCAATATCATAATTATATAATTCAGAGAAATTATCTCTATTTATAGTTTCAACTGTGTAGTTTTTAAAATTTTCATTAAACCAATATGTTTTAGGTGAGTTTTTTAAATAATCTATATCTACTACTCCTTCTTCTATAAGATAATTTTGATTCTGAGAGCAGCTTGTGAATAAAATAGCTATAAATAATAAATAGATCTTTTTCATATTAGTAATGATTCCCCTTCCATTTCTATTGGAGTTTCTATACCAAGAATATCAAGTATAGTTGGAGCAATATCTGCGAGTACTCCATTATTAATTTCTTTGTTTTCAGAATTAACTAGAATAATAGGTACTGGATTGATAGTATGAGATGTGTTTATTGAGCCATCATCATTAATCATTCTCTCACAATTACCATGATCAGCTATAACGATTGATGTATAGTCCTTATTAGATGCTTCATCTATAATTTTTCCAAGATGATTGTCTACTGCTTCACAAGCCTTAACTGCAGCATTAAAATCTCCTGTATGTCCTACCATATCAGGATTAGCAAAGTTCAAGCATATAAACTCAAATTTACCTTTTTTGATTTCTCTTATTACATTTTTAGTTACTTCATCAGAGCTCATCTCAGGTTTAAGATCATAGGTAGCTACTTTTGGTGACGGACATAAAATTCTTTCCTCATTTTTGAATTTTTTCTCGGTACCACCATTAAAAAAGAATGTCACGTGCGGATATTTTTCAGTCTCCGCAATTCTTAGTTGATTAAAATTATTTTTAGAAATTACCTCTCCAAGAGTATTCTTAAGAACCTTATTCTCAAAAATTGGTTTTGCAATTTTAAAGTTTTCATCATAATTAGTAAGTGTGTATAAATTACTTACAGATTTAGTCATTCCATGATCTAAATAATCCTTTTCACATAAGGCTGATGTTAGTTGTCTTCCTCGATCATTCCTGTAATTAAAAAATATTACCGTATCATTAGAGTTTAGTTTATGAATTGGGTTTCTATCTGAATCTACCTTCAAAAGGGGCTCTATAAATTCATCTGTTACTCCTTTTAAATATGAATTATTAATATCATTTATCAAATTAGTTGACTTGGTTCCAACAGAATTTGAAATAAGATCATAAGCTTTCTTAACTCTCTCCCATCTATTATCCCTATCCATTGAGTAGTATCTACCAATTATAGTTGCAAGTTTACCTCCATTTTTTTTACAAAAAGTTTTGATAGATTTTATACAATCAATCCCAGATTTTGGATCAACGTCTCTACCATCAGTAAATGCGTGTATATAAATGTTATTTTTAATCTCGGATAAGGTTAAAATAATCTCTTTTAAATGATCTACATGAGAGTGGACACCACCGTCTGAAACTAGACCCATTAAATGGACATTTGAAGAATTTTTTTTAGTGTAGTTAATTATATCATTAAAATGACTTTTATTTCTAAACTCACCTTCTTTAATACTGTTATTAATTTTAAGAAGATCTTGCAGAACTATCCTTCCCGAACCAATGTTCATATGACCAACTTCACTGTTTCCCATTTGACCTTTTGGTAAACCAACTTTTTCACCGTGAGTTATTAAAAAATTATTTGGGTAATTTTCAATTAACGAATTAAAATTTGGAGTATCTGCCTTGTCAGGTGCAGATGCATCTTTGTTATCTGCAATTCCCCATCCATCAAGAATTAATAGTAAGACTTTCTTGTTCAATTTTTTGTTTAAAGATACAAATATCATTAAGTAGATTTGTTAATATGATTAGGAAAAAATATATTGTTAAATAATATGTTAGAGGGTAAAGTATATAAATCAACAGGGAGTTGGTACCTAGTAAAATCAAAAAATAAATTTTTTGAATGTAGAATAAAGGGAAAAATTAGACTTAAGGATATCTCTACTACAAATCCAATATCAGTTGGTGATGATGTAATATTTGAAATAGAAGATCAAAATTCAGGTATTATTTCAGATATTTTACCTAGATCAAATTATATAATTAGAAAATCAGTAAAACTTTCTAAACAGTATCATATAATTGCCTCTAATATCGATTTATCAATACTAGTTGTTACCCTTGATAATCCTGTAACAACAAATAATTTTATTGATAGATTTTTAGTTACCTGTAAGGCTTATGACATTCCTGTTATTTTGGCCTTTAATAAAATTGATACCTTTCAAGAAAATGAAGATGATCAAATTAAAGAAATGATTAACATGTATAATCATATAGGATATGATTGTGATTTAATCTCGGCTAAATATGGGGATGGAGTAGATAATTTAATTGCAAAAATGAAAAACAAAACCTGTATGATCTCTGGTCATAGTGGAGTAGGTAAATCAACTCTAATCAATTACATATCACCTGGTTTAAGTCTGAAGACAAAAGAAATATCATCCTCACATAATCAAGGTCAACATACAACCACACATGCAGAAATGTTTGATCTAGATTCAAATATAAGGGTAATTGATACTCCTGGAATAAGAGGGTTTGGTCTTGTAGATATTTCAAAAAATGAACTTGGGGATTTTTTCCCAGAATTTTTAAAAGCAAAAGACAAATGTAAATTTAAAGATTGTCTTCATCTTGATGAACCAAATTGTAATGTAAAAAGTAAAATAATAAATGGTGAAATTTTTGAATCAAGATATAAGACTTATCTAGATATGTTGAAAGACCAAAATATTTATAGAAAATCCGATGAAAGTAGTAATTCAGAGAGTTAATAAGTCTTCAGTTGAGATAAATAATAGGATTAAATCTGAAATACAAAAAGGATTACTTGTCTTAATTGGAATTGGTTTAGATGATGATAAAAAAGATGCAGAATGGTTAGCAAATAAAGTGCTAAACCTAAGAGTGTTTAATGATTCAGAAGGAATTATGAATAAATCCGTAATGGATATAAATGGTGAATTACTTCTAATCTCTCAATTTACACTGTTAGCATTAACTAAGAAAGGAAATAGGCCATCTTATATTAAGTCTGCTAATCATCAAATTGCGATTCCTCTCTATGAGCATTTTATTAAGACTTGTAAAGATCAGATTGATGATAAGGTAAAAACTGGAACTTTTGGTGCTGACATGAAAGTTTCACTTGTTAATGATGGACCAGTAACAATAATAATTGACTCAAAAAATAAAGAGTAATATTACATTACAATTACTTCTTCTTCGAGCTCAATATCAAATTTATTAAATACTGAGTCCTTAATTCTTTTAGCAAAATTTATAATTTCATTCCCTGATGCATTACCGAGATTAATTAATACTAAAGGCTGATTCTTATATACTCCTACATTCTCATCATTGATTTTTTTATAGCCACATTTATCAATTAACCATGCTGCTGGAACTTTAAAATAATTTGAATCAGTTTTAAAGAAAGGAATTTCAGTAAATTTTTCTTTAAGTTTTTGAAGTTTAGAATAATCTACAATAGGGTTTTTAAAAAAACTTCCACAATTACCATATTGTTTTGGATCCGGAAGTTTTGAGTTCCTAATTTTAATTACCTCATTTGAAATCTTTTTTAAATCTAGGCCAGATTCTGAAAGATTATTCAAATCTGGATAATCAATATTATATAAATGATTTGATTTTGTTAGATTAAATCTGACATAAGTTATTATAAATTTATTCTTAAGTTTTTTTTTAAAAATGGATGATCTGTAAGTAAATTCACAATCTGACTTACTTAAGTTAACTTTATCAAGAGAGTCAATCATTATACCTGAGCAACTATCGAATACATCTTCTAACTCTACACCATAAGCCCCTATGTTTTGAATTGGAGAAGCACCAACATTACCAGGAATTAATGACAAATTTTCAATACCACCAAAATCTTTATCCACTGCCCACTTAACAAATCTATGCCAATTCGTGCCAGCAGATACTTCAACTTGAACTTTGTCAGGACCTTCGTCTAAGATCTTTATACTTTCTTCTTTTAGATTAATAATTGTCCCTTGGTAATGCTTTGTAAATAATATATTACTTCCGCCCCCAAGAATAAATAGATTGTTATTTAACTCTTTGTTATTTAATACCTCTAAGATATCATTAGTGTTACTTGACTCAACTAACACATCACAACTAGCATCTACATTAAATGTATTGAGCTTTTTTAATGAAGCATTTTTATTTACAATCATAAGCTATCCAATAAACTCTTTAAGACCTAGTTTAATAATCTTTATTGCATTTTTTAATTTTTCTGAATTTAGAACAAATGCAATTCTTACTTCATCTTTTCCGTAATTTTCAGAACTATAAAAACCTGAAGCTGGAGATAGCATTACACTTTGATTTTTATATGAAAAATCTGTCAAAAGAAACTTTGCAAAATCTTCTGCATTTTCAATTGGTAACTTTATAATAGAATAAAATGCACCCATTGGATTAGAAAATTTAATATTATCAATTTTACTTAATTCGTCAATAATAACTTCTCTTCTTTTATAGTATTCCCTTATTACATTTTTAATATAGCTGTCACTTGAACTTAAAGCATGATTCGCGGCGATTAATGCTAAAGTAGGAGGCGATAATCTAGCAAGAGCAAACTTTAAACAAGTATCTATGAATTCAGAGTTTTTAGAGACAATAAATCCAACTCGAGCACCACATAAACTATATCTTTTAGAAATAGAATCAATTAAAATAGCATTCTCGGAAAATTTTTCATCTTCAAGAATTGAAAAATGCTTAGTATCTGTATAAATAAACTCTCTATAAACCTCATCAACAACTATAAATAAATCATTTTTTTTAGCAAGATTAGCAATATTTGTTATTTCCTCTTGAGAGTAGACATATCCTGTTGGATTACAGGGATTACATAATAAAATTGCTCTTGTTTTGCCATTGATCTTATTTTCAAATTCATGAATTGATGGTAAAGCAAAATTATCTTCAATTTTTGATGAAATTGGAATTACATTAACATCAGAGGCCAATGCGAAACCATTATAATTTGCATAAAAAGGCTCAGGAATAATTACCTCATCACCTGGATCACAAATAGAATTCATCGTAAATGAAAGAGCTTCGCTAGCTCCAACAGTAGTTATTATATCATCAGTAGAAATATGAATACTATGTTTTTTATAATAATTACAAAGATTTTTTCTAAATTCAAGTGATCCTTGAGAATATTCATATTTTAATAAATCTAAATCGGTTTCCCTAACAGCATTAAGAGATTCAACTGGAGATTTTATATCAGGCTGACCAATATTTAAATGAAGAATTTCAATCCCTCTTTTTTTTGCATCATCGGCATATGGTACAAGTTTTCTAATTGGTGAAGGTGGAATCTTATTACCTTTTTTTGATATTGATGGCATTTATTTAACTTAATTTTGTAAATATACTTCAAGGTATGTTATTTTTGTTTTACTTTAAAATATTTATCATCTGATGCCAGTTCCTTCCAAATATGAACATATTGAAATTGAAAAGAAATGGTATTCATATTGGATAAAAAACAATCTTTTTAAATCTATTCCAAATGATAAAGAACCATTTACAATTGTTATACCCCCTCCAAACGTTACTGGACTTCTACATATGGGTCACATGCTTAACAATACTATCCAAGATATATTAGTTAGGAGAGCTAGAATGTTAGGTAAAAATGCATGTTGGGTTCCTGGTACTGATCATGCATCGATTGCAACTGAAGCAAAAGTTGTTGAGAATCTAAAGGAGAAAGGAATAGATAAGTTAGATATTTCTAGGGATGAATTTTTAAAATACGCATGGGATTGGACGGAAAAATATGGTGGCGGAATACTTGAACAATTAAAAATGTTGGGATGTTCATGTGATTGGGACAGAACTAAGTTTACATTGGATGATGAGATGTATGAATCTGTTTTAACTGCTTTTAAAATACTTCATGATAAAGGATTAATTTATAGGGGATACAGAATGATTAACTGGGATCCAGAGGCTAAAACTACTGTTTCTGATGAGGAAGTAAATTATGTTGAAGAAAAATCAAATTTATACTATCTAAAATATAAAATTGTTGACTCAGATCAAGATATGATTATTGCAACGACAAGACCTGAAACTATATTTGGTGATACTGCAGTATGTGTTAATCCTAAAGATAAAAGATATAAATCCTTGATCGGTAAACAAGCTATTGTTCCAATTTGTGACAGAAAAGTACCAGTAATTGCTGATCCTTATGTTGATGTTGAGTTTGGAACAGGATGTCTTAAGGTAACCCCTGCACATGATATAAATGATTATAATCTAGGAAAAAAACATAGCCTTGATACAATAGATATTTTTGACATAAATGCTAATCTTAACAAACATGGCCTTCATTATGAAGGCAAAAATAGATTTGTTGTCAGAAATGAGATGGAAGATGAGCTTATTAAAAATAAATTATTAATAAAAAAGGAAAATTATGTCCATAATGTTGGTAGATCAGAAAGAACAAATTCTGTGATTGAGCCCAAAGTTTCAAAACAATGGTTTTTAAAGATGGATGAAATAAGTAAGCCAGCTATTATGAATGTATTAGATAACGAAAACATAAAGTTCTTTCCAAACAAATTCAAATCAACATATAAATACTGGCTTGAAAATATAAAAGACTGGAACATATCAAGACAGCTATCTTGGGGTCATCAAATCCCAGTTTTTTATTATGGTAACGATGATGAGTATATAGTTGCTACTACAAAAGAGGAAGCACTAAAAAAAGCAAACGAAGACTTAAAATTAAATTTAAAAGAATCAGATCTGAGTCAGGATCAAGATGTACTTGATACTTGGTTCTCTTCATGGTTATGGCCAATATCTGTATTTGATGGAATTAGAAATCCTGATAATGATGAAATCAAATATTATTATCCTACACAAGATTTAGTTACAGGTCCTGATATAATCTTTTTTTGGGTTGCAAGAATGATAATTTCAGGTTATGAATTTAGAGACGAAAAACCTTTTTCTAATGTATACTTTACTGGAATTGTTAGAGATAAACTTAGAAGAAAAATGTCTAAACAACTTGGTAACTCACCTGATGCTATTAAATTAATTGAAGAATATGGTGCAGATTCTGTAAGAGTGGGTTTAATGCTAAGCTCAGCTGCTGGTAATGATCTTTTGTTTGATGAATCATTGTGTCAGCAAGGTAAAAATTTTACAAATAAACTCTGGAATGCATTGAGACTTGTTGATGGTTGGGATACTGATTTACAAATTAAACAGCCTAAAGTTAATGAGCTAGCAATAAATTGGTATAGAAATAAATTCAATAATACCTTAGAGTCTATAGATGGTAACTTTGAAAATTACAGGATTTCAGATGTCTTAATGTCTTCTTATAAATTGATATGGGATGACTTTTGTTCTTGGTTATTAGAAATATTAAAACCTGAGTATGGTCAGAAAATTGATCAGAAGTCAAAGTCTGAGTTAATTGAATTATTTATTAAAAATCTGAAAATCATCCATCCATTTATGCCTTTTCTTTCAGAAGAAATATATCATAACCTAAATGATAAAGTCTCTCAACCAATAACAATAAGTTCATGGCCAAGTAAGGAAGAATATGATATTCAGCTGATTAATAATTTTGAAATTACAAAAGAAATTATTTCACAAATAAGAAATTACAGAAAGGAAAAAAATATTCCTTTTAAAACATCAATTAAATTATATTACATTCCAACTAATAAATCAATTGATAATATTGATGTTATTAAAAAAATTGGATTTGTTGAAGATATAATTGAATCTGTAAAAGCTGACTTTGGTTTAGTTAAATCTTTTATCATTAAAAATTATGAGTTTTTTATTCCGCTGGATGAAGGTTTTGATAAAGATTCTGAAATCAAGAAATTAAATAAAGAACTTGAATATAATATTGGTTTTCTTAAGTCTGTTGATAGTAAATTAAAAAACAAAAATTTTATAAGTAATGCGCCAAAAGAAATTATAGATAAGGAAAAACAAAAAATTATCGATACAGAACAAAAGATAAAATCTATAAAAAAGTCAATTTCAGAACTTTCCTAACTTGGCTATTTCAGAAATTCCTCCAACAACTCTATCTCCTTCCTTAACAAGAAGTTGAGAATTTAATGGAAGAAATAGGTCAACTCTTGATCCGAACTTTATAAACCCTGAGTCTTCACCCTGAGTTACCATTAAGCCTTCATTTGCATAATTAACTATCCGCCTAGCAACCATTCCAGCAATTTGTCGATACATAATATTCCCAAAATTTTTATTTTTAATTACTATAGTTGTTCTTTCATTTTTTTCCGAAGATTTTGGATGCCAAGCAACTAAATATTTACCATGATGATGTTTTGAGTACAATACTTCGCCAGATACTGGATATCTGTTAACGTGAACATCAAATGGGGATAGAAAAATAGATACCTGTAATTTATTTTCTTTAAAATATTCATTTTCAAATGTCTGCTGAATATTGACTACCCTACCATCAGCAGGACTTATGATATGATCAGTCTTTTTATTTATATTTCTTTTTGGGTTTCTGAAAAACCATAATATGAACACTAAAAGAATTAATGCACTAGTTTGAAGAATACTCTTTAAAGTTGATGGTTCTTCAAAAAGAACTTCAAGAATAATAACGTCCATAGACACAGCAATGAAAAAAAGAATTATTATGTTAAACCCCTCTTTATGAAACATTATATAACAGTAATTATTAGCGTAATAAAAGAATTGCCAATTGCACTGTCAAGTCTGTCAAACAAACCACCATGCCCTGGTATCAGATTTCCACTATCTTTTACACCAGCTTTTCTCTTTATTTGGGATTGAAAAATATCTCCTAAAAGTCCAAAAATTGGGATTGTAAACCCTAATAATATAGTTTTCCAAAGAGGAAATATTTCTTGTATAAAACTGAAAGAAACATAACTAAATATCACTGAACAAAACAACCCACCAATAAACCCTTCCCATGTTTTATTTGGTGAGGCTTCAATTTTCAAGTTAGTTCTACCAAATAATGATCCAAAAAAATAAGACATTGTATCACTTATCCATATTAAAATAAATATAAATAAGATTAAAAATGGATCATATAGAGTTTCACCACAGAATGGAATATAAATCAATGCTAGCATTGAGACTAAAACATATACTGGTGGAATTAAAGGATGATTATAATTATATCCTTTAGATTTAATATTATTATAAAGTGAGTAAGCTTCAAATGTTGATATTAAAGTAAAAATTGTAAAAACAGTGATGAATGCTTTCATGCCTATAACTATTGATGAAAAAATTATCACTATGTAAAGAATTCCACTAAATAATCTTGGAATAAAATTAGTCATCACTTAAAATAAGGTAGATATCTTTTGCACTATTACCATAGGTCAAAAAATTATCCTCGTTAAGCTTATTTTTGACTACAATTGTTGTAATATTTGATGGAAACTTGGTTTTATATTTATGTTTAAGCTTTGTCATCCCTTCACTAAGATCAGAAACAAATTGATCCATGCTAGCTAGAATTATTAATACCGAGGGTAGACTTTCTATTTTGTTATTTTTAATTTGTTTATTACAAATCAAAATTCTCCCTGAATTAGAAAGTAGAAATTCACATCCTGTAACTAGCGCTTTAACTTTATTATCATCAATTTTTCTAATTGATTTTATGTTTAGATTTTTTGATATATCTGAATCAAGTGAACAAACATTTTCAATTTCCCATTGATTTTCTTCAACAATTTTGTCAAAAATATCTTTTGATGAATTTTGTTTATCTAAAAAAATAAATCTACCTCCGGATTCAGTAAAATTTTTAGCAAAAATTAAGTCTAGAGAGGATTCCTCAGAAATAAAATTATCATCTGGATCCTGGTTATCTTTTTTCTTTGTTTTAAAAAAGTTCCAAAAACCCAAAATAGTTATTTTTTGTTATTAGTTTCCTCATCTTTTTTGAATGGACGCTCACCAAGAATCTTAATAAGATCTTCTTTAAAAATTACTTCTTTTTCAAGTAGTCTTTTAGCAAGTTCTGACAACTTACTTTTATTCTTTTTAAGAATGTTACAAGCTCTATTGTATTGCTTTTCAATAATTAGTGATATTTCTTCGTCTATCTTTTTTGCTGTTTCTTCTGAATATGGTTTCGTAAAATTATAATCAGTTTGTCCACTTGAGTCATAATAAGTAATATTACCAATTTTATCATTTAATCCATATACTGATACAATTGCTCTTGCTTGTTTTGTTACCTTCTCCAAATCACTTAATGCTCCAGTAGAAATTTTATTAAACATTATTTTTTCTGCAGCCCTACCACCCAATGTTGCACACATTTCATCAAGCATTTGCTCAGTCCTAACTATCATTCTTTCTTCTGGCAAATACCAGGCAGCTCCTAAGGATTGACCTCTTGGAACAATTGTTACTTTGACAAGAGGAGCGGCATGTTCAAGAAGCCAACTTACTATTGCATGACCAGCTTCATGAAAAGCGATAGTGTTTTTCTCTTCTTTAGTTATTATTTTATTTTTTTTCTCTAAACCACCAACAATCCTATCTACTGCATCAAGAAAATCTTGCCTACCAACGGATTTCTTATTATTTCTCGCAGCAATTAATGCAGCTTCATTACAAACATTTGCGATATCGGCACCAGAAAAGCCAGGTGTTTGTTTTGCTAAAAAGTCTATATCTAAAGTCCTACTCTTTTTTAATGGCTTTAAGTGAACCTGGAAGATCTCTCTTCTCTCATTTAGATCAGGTAGGTCTACAAATATTTGTCTATCAAACCTACCTGCTCTCATTAAAGCTTTGTCAAGAACATCCGCTCTATTAGTAGCAGCAATAACTATAACATTTGTATCAGTTCCAAAACCGTCCATTTCAGTCAAAAGCTGGTTAAGAGTATTCTCTCTTTCATCGTTTGATCCAGTTATGTTATTTCTACCTCTGGCTCTTCCTATGGCATCTATTTCGTCAATAAAAATTATCGATGGAGATTTATCTTTTGCTTGTTTGAAGAGATCTCTTACTCTTGATGCTCCAACCCCAACAAACATTTCAACAAAATCTGAACCTGAAAGAGAAAAGAAAGGAACTTTAGCCTCACCAGCAACAGCTTTTGCAAGAAGAGTCTTTCCAGTACCTGGTGCACCAACTAATAGAGCACCTTTTGGAATTTTCCCACCAAGAATAGTATATTTCTTTGGATTTTTTAAAAAATCAACTATCTCTTGGACTTCTTCTTTTGCGCCTTCCAATCCAGCTACATCCTTAAATGTAACTTTAACCAAAGTATTCTGATCAAATAGTTTTGCTTTAGATTTTCCAAGATTAAAAATTTGTCCTCCAGCACCTCCAGCACCACCGGACATTCTCCTCATTAAAAAAATCCAAATTCCAATTATTATAATTATTGGTAAGAAACCTAAAAGAACATCAAGCCACCTATTTTCCATTGTAATAAATTCAATAGAAAAATCTAGGTCTTGTGATTGTTTAATTTGTTGAAGATTTGTCTCAAATAGTTCTGGTGTACCAATTTCAAATTGATAGTGAGGACCAGATAAATTATCCTGTCCAAGAAAGTTTTTTGATCTTGCATTCTTGTGAACATCTTTTTCGAGGGCATTTTCATTTAAAGTTACTCGAGCATACCTTTGATTAATTATAGTGACTTTGTCAATATCACCATTTCTTAAATAATTTTCAAATGATGAAATATCAGTTGGTTGAGTATTTTGTATTGCATTATCACCCCCAAGTAATCCGATACTGATTATAAAGAATACAATAGATGCATAGAACCAGTATATATTAATTTTTGATTTATTACTTTTTTTCTTTTTTGCCATTATTAAGCATTTAATTCAACATTTGTAATTTTTGCATCTCCCCAGAGGTTTTCTAAATCATAATATTCTCTTATTTCTCTTTGGAAAACATGAACAACCACATCAATATAATCAATTAACACCCATTCTTGATTATCGTTACCTTCAATACTAAACGGTTTTTCCTTTAACTGTTTACTAACATGCCTTTTAATTGAGTTAACAATTGCTGTAACATGAGTGTTTGAAGTACCTGTACAAATTATAAAATAGCCACAAACAGTGTTAGCAATTTTTGTAAGGTCCATTATATTTACATCAGCTCCCTTAACATCTTCAATACCGAATATAATTTTTTTAATTAATTCAGATTCTACTGACTTGGATTTTACCATTAATCTTTTCTTTTTTCAAATTTATTACTTTTAACAATATGAGTACATATAACATTATCAAAGTTAATGCCACTAAGTCAACAAATGACAAAGTGAAGATGTTAATTAAATCAAAAAAAATAAATAATCTAGATATTATAAGTGCTAAATATCAGTATAAAGGAAGGGGTCAACAAAATAATAGATGGTTCTCTAGTTATGGTAATAACCTACTATGCTCGCTATACCTTAAGTTACCAAACGATTTTAACTCACCATTGTTTACAATAAATTTTGCAGCAACTCTTTCTGTTTTAGATACCATTAGATTTTTTAATGATAAAAAATCATTCATTAAGTGGCCAAACGACATTTTGGCAGACAACAATAAGATATCGGGAATACTGATAGAGAATACTTTCAAGAATAATTTTATTAATTATTCTATAATAGGAGTTGGGATCAATGTTAATCAAACTAATTTTAGAAAAATTAGAAATTCAACATCTCTAAAAAATCTATGTAATAAAAATTTTGATGTAGATAATGTTTTGAATGAGTTATTAAAAAATTATCAAAGCTATTTTCAAAGAATCAAAGACATAACTTATCTATCAGAAAAATTTAATCAGAATTTATATGGAAAAAATAATTGTAAATTCCTTTATAATGAAAAGGTATTTGACGGTAAAGTAGATAAAGTTTTAAATAATGGAAATTTAGTAGCCTGCTTGGAAACTAATGAACCTAAGGAGTTCAAATCTTCTGAAATTAAAATCATTTTTTAACTCCAGCTTTGTGGATCCTTTCTCCATTCCATTAGTCTGTTAGACTCAGCATATGTAATAGAGCCTTCAGCAATAATCATTTCAACTAAAGTGTTATAATCAGCCAGTGAATTAATTGAAATATTTTCTTTTTGAAATCTCTCATTTGCAAAATCAAAGTTGTAAGAAAAAACAGAAAGCATACCAACTACATTTAAATTTTTATTCCTCAGAGCTTTTATAGCTTTTAAACTGCTTTTACCTGTGCTAATTAAGTCTTCAATCACAACTAACTTAGATCCTTCCTCAATGTAACCTTCAATTTGATTTTTTAATCCATGTCCCTTTGGTTCAGGCCTTACGTATGAGTATGGAGAATTTAACCTTTCAGCAATCATTGCACCAATTGCGATGGCACCTGTGGCTACTCCGGTAATTGAAATTTTCTGTCCGTATTTGTTGGCTATAATTTCAGACATTCTATCTGCAATAAATTTTCTTATTTCCGGATATGATAATAATAACCTGTTATCACAATAAATAGGAGATCTTATACCACTTGTCCAAGTAAAAGGTTTTTTGGTATTTAATTTAATTGCGTTAATTTGTGTGAGATAATTAATTGTTTGCTCAGCAACTTTTTTATCTAGAATCATTTTTACAAATGTATAAAGTTTTTTTCAACCAAAAACCTCTAATATTAACAAACAAGCTTCATGAGGCTACTGATAAATCACCACTAGTTTTTGTAAAATATACAAATGCAGCTTTGATAATAAAAGCACTAAAATCAAAGAACAATGATAAGGTTTACCTATATCATAAAAATATAGATAAGCTTTGGAAAACTTTTTTAAAAAAGTTCCCTATAATTGAGGCAGCTGGAGGTTTAGTCCAGAGAGATGATGGAAAATTCTTATTTATTTTCAGAAATAATAAATGGGACCTTCCGAAAGGAGGGATTGAAAAAAAAGAGTTAACTATTGAAGCAGCAAAAAGGGAGGTAACTGAAGAAACAGGTGTAGCAGATATTATTGTAAATAATCAGTTACCTGAAACATATCATATATTTAAAAAGGGCAAAAATTACAGATTAAAAAAAACATACTGGTTTAAAATGTCTACATCATATAAAGGTCAACTTAACCCTCAAGTTGAGGAGGGAATAGTTAAAGCAGAATGGATTTCTGAGAATGAAATAAGTAATCTTTTGAATAATGCATTTGAAAATATAAGAATAATTGTTCTGGAGGTTTTAGATATTAATTCCTTCAGGGATAAATAGTTGATAATTACCCTTGTTCTTAATTAATTCCCTAACTACACTACTACTTATATTTAGGTTCTCTTTAGTTGCCAAAAAAAATACTGTCTCAATATTTGAAATATCAGTATTTGTTTGAGCAATTGTTTTTTCATATTCAAAATCCGAAGGATTTCTCAAACCTCGGATTATAAAATTGGAATTATTTTTTTTACAGAAATCAACTGTTAAACCTTTGTATGTCTTAACTATCACATTATTCTGTTTAGCAAAAAAACTTTTAATAACTTCAAATCTTTTTTCTAAAGAAAACATATATTTTTTATCATTATTTTCACCAATTCCAATAATTATCTCATCAAAAATTTGTAGTCCTTTATTAATAATATCTATGTGCCCAATTGTTATGGGGTCAAAGGATCCAGGAAAAACTGCTCTTTTCATTTTCTAAATTTAATTATTATTTAAAGAATAGATTTTACAAGATTATTAATTACATCTTTAACCTTAAGATTATAAGCTTTAATTTGTTGAGGAATGATACTTTGAGCAGTAAATCCAGGTATTGTATTTGTCTCTAAAATATGAGGAACTTCATCTATAATAATAAACTCGGATCTTGTTATTCCATTTAAATTTATATTATCATAAATCATATTCAAATATTTAAAAATCAACTTTTTTGATTTATCTGAGATATTGCCTGGTGTAATCTCTTGTGATTCACCCAAATATTTAGCATTGTAATCAAAAAGTTCGTTATCGCTAATAATCTCAGTTATTGGCAGAATAATTCTCTCATTTTTGTTTTGAATTACACCTACTGATACTTCCTGACCATCAAGAAAATTTTCTATTAAAACTTCTTTATCTTCTTTGAAAGCAATTTGTATTTTATCATTCAGATCCACCTCTTTATAAACTTTCGAGAGGCCAATACTACTTCCACCATTATTTGGTTTAATTATACAAGGAAAAGTAATTCTTTTAATTTTTTCGTTATTAGAAATATTTTGATCTTTTTTGATTAATATTTGTTTTGAGGATGGAACTCCAAGATTATTTACAAATTCAATATATTTATTTTTATTAAAAGTTAGCTTTGACACTCTCGTGTCACATGCGGTTTGTGGAATTTTATTCTTCTCAAGAATCTGAGCTAAATCTCCATTCTCTCCAGGCTCACCGTGTATAATATTAAAAACAGCATCAGGCTTTATAAATTTATCATTGATTTTAAATGAAAAACTTTCATAATCCAAGTCATATATTTCATTATTATATCTAACAATTTTTTTTTCCTTTGATATACATACTTCATATATATTCCAATCAATGTTATCTTTTAGATTATCATAAATGAATTTCCCACTTTTTACAGATACTTCAAATTCAGATGAATAGCCTCCAAAAACAACTGCAATATTTTTCATAATTTTTTCAAATGTAACTCAATATAATAAAAGACAATTATGTCTTAGTATATTTACATAAATTAAAGAAATGAAAATTTGGAATCATTTTAAAAGTAATTCATTAATAAAGCAGATATTTCTAATGTTATCTGTTGTCTTTATTATATTTTTCATTGCTTATAATTCGCTGATGATTTACACTAAACATAATAGGTACATTGAAGTTCCAAGTTTATTAGGACTAAATCTTGATGAAGCAATTATTACTCTTGAAAGGAATAAACTCAGATATGAAGTACTTGATTCATCAAAGTTTATTTTAGATATTCCAAAATATTCAGTAATCTCTCAAATTCCTAGAGAAAATGAGCTTGTAAAAAAAAATAGAAAAGTTTATTTAAATGTTAACCCAAAAAATTTTCAAAAAGTTTCAATACCAGATGTTGTACAAATAACAAAAAGAAATGCTGAGACAATTCTAACAGCACTTGGTTTTAAGGTTACAGAGTATAGATATTTCAATAATATTGGGAGAGATATGGTTCTAGGAATTCTATATGAAGGTGAAAGAATTCTTCCTGGACAAAAAGTTCCAATGAACTCAAACTTAGGTCTAATTTTGGGTAATGGAAAAAGATAATTTTAACGAAATTTTTGATCAAGAACTTCACGAGCATTTTGCTTTCGATATTGATAATGGTCAAGAACCACTTAGAATAGATAAATTTTTAATGAATAGAATTGAAAATGCAACAAGAAATAAGATTCAAAAAGCTGCAAAGGAAGGATCCATTAGAGTTAATGAAATTATAGTAAAATCAAGTTATAAAGTAAAAAAAGGCGATAAAATAAGAATATTATTCTCTCATCCACCATATGAAAATCTTCTAACTCCAGAAAATATTGAGTTAGAAATAAAATATGAGGATGAATCAATAATTGTGATAAATAAAAAAAGTGGAATGGTAGTTCATCCAGGTCATGGTAATTATTCAGGAACACTAATAAACGCTCTTCTTTACCATTTTGATAATCTACCAAAAAATTCATCTAATAGACCTGGTCTTGTCCATAGAATTGACAAGGACACGTCTGGTCTTTTAGTAATTGCTAAAACTGAAGAATCTATGACATTTCTTGCTAAACAATTTTTTAAGAAAACAGTTGAAAGAGAATACATAGCAATTGTGTGGGGTGATGTAAAAAATGACGAGGGAGAAATAAACGCTCCAATTGGAAGAAATCCAAAAAATAGACTTCAAATGATAGTTTACGACGATTTAGAAGGAGGAAAAGAGGCAATTACAAATTATAAAGTCATTGAAAGGTTTGGTTATGTAACAATTGTTAGCTGCAAATTAAAAACAGGCAGGACTCACCAGATTAGAGTTCATATGAAATATATAGGACATACGCTTTTTAATGACGAAAGATATGGTGGAGACAAAATATTAAAGGGTACTGTTTACTCGAAATACAAACAATTTGTTGAAAATTGTTTTGATATTCTGCCAAGACAAGCTTTACATGCCAAAACACTTGGATTTACTCATCCAAAAACTAAACAAAACATTTTATTTGATTCAGAAATTCCAAATGATATGAGCTCTGTTATTAATAAATGGAGAAGTTACACAAAACATAAAAATTTATAAATTTGAAATAAAAAGATGAAAATACTTATTTCCCCCGCAAAATCTTTAGATTTTGAAAATAATGTGGAGACAAGTCAAAGCTCCAAACCAATTTTTGGCGAAAAAGCCATAGAAATTAATGATATTATCAAGGATATATCTTCTCCTGATCTTGGTGAATTAATGAGTATATCCCCTAAGTTAAGTGATTTAAATTGGAAAAGAAATCAGGAATTCCAGAATAAAAATTCGTATCAAAAACAAGCAATATATGCATTTAACGGTGATGTATATGATGGTATTGATATATCATCAATATCTACTGATAAGCATGAAAAAATTCAAGAAAGTATTAGAATATTATCTGGTCTTTACGGTATACTCAAGCCCTTTGATATTATTAAACCCTACAGACTTGAAATGGGAACAAAGCTTTCAGTAAATGGTTCAAAAAATCTTTATGATTTTTGGAGTAAATCTGTTACTAATTCAATTACTGAAGAAGTCTCAGATAACGAGTTAATTATAAATCTTGCAAGTAATGAATACTTTTCAGTTATAAATTCAAAGCTGTTAAGTAATAAAATTATTTCTCCTCAGTTTAAGGACTTTAAAAATGGTAAGCTTAAAATAATTTCTTTTTATGCAAAAAAAGCTAGAGGCTTAATGACAAGATATTTAATTGAAAATGAAATTAAATCTGAAAATGATATTTTAGGATTTAACTACTCAGGTTATTCATTTAGCTCCGAAGAATCAAAGGATTTACTAAACCCAGTCTTTGTTAGGTAATCTGCAGGAAGATTAATTTTGACCTCTATATTTTATGAATGATTTATTTGTAAATTAGATAGAGATATGTTCAAAAAAGTTCTTTTCTTAATCTTTATTTTTCAATTTGGTTTTTCCCAAGAAAGAGAGTTGATTAAAGGTAAAGTTATATATAGAAATATCGATGTTCCTGCAGCAAACGTTGTAAATAATACCTCGCAAAATTCAACTATTACCAATGAAAATGGTGAATTTGAAATTTTAGCAAGAGTTAATGATGAAATTATTTTCTCCTCTGTTCAATACATAATTAGAACTGTTAGAGTAAATGACGAGATAATGAAAAATAAAAGATTAACTGTTCAAATTAATCAAAGAGTTAGAGAGCTAGATGAAGTTGTTATTACACCTGATGATACTGAAAAGTTCTTAGATCTTAAGGAAGAACAATTTAAAGGTTTTGATTATCTAGCTGATAAGTCAACAAGAATTCAGAATGTTCTTACAGATGATAGGCAGGTAGTTAATGGATTAAACTTTGTAAATATATTTAAACTATTATCCACTTTAGTTGATTCTAAATCTGAAGAGGAAAAACTTAATATTTCACCTAGTGAGGTTCTTCCATATATTTTAGATGATAACTTTTTCTCAGATATTCTTAACCTTGAACCCTTTGAAACTACTGACTTCCTCTATAAACTTGACTCAGATCAAAAGCTGAAAACCCTTATTTTAGAAAAAAATCAATTTTTAGTAATAGACTATTTATTAAAAGAAGTAGAGATATATAAAGCACTCAAAGTAGAATGAGGAATACTTCATTTATTTTACTATTTATTCCAATAATTTGTCTTTCACAAAATAATAATCTGAAATTAATTGAAGGTACGGTTTATAATGATGATTCATATTCTATCGAAGGTGTCCACGTATTAAATATTACGTCAAATTATAATACTATTACTGATTCTGAGGGTAATTTTAAAATATATGCTGATCTAAATGATGAAATTATTTTTTCAGCTATCCAGTTTAAAAGAAAGAAAATTATTATAAATGATGATCTTCTAAATTCTATTTCAATTAAGGTTTTTTTAGAGGAGTTTGTGAATGAGCTTGATGAGGTAATTGTTAATTCAAGTGGACTTTCAGGTAATTTATCAACTGATTTAATCAACTCAAATGTTATTGATAAATTAAATTTTGATGATTTTGGTATACCAGGATTTAAAGGAATTAGAATGGAAAAGATACCTACTAACGCTCAGTTAGTATCAGAATTGCTTCTTGCTCCCCTTGCAGGAGGTATAAATATAGATAGGATGTACAAATGGTTTTCGGGATATTATAAAAATTTAAAAAAAGTTAGAGAGTATAGTAATGACTATGATTTGATTGATCAAATTATAAATTTTTATGGTAAAGATTTTTTTACTGATGAATTTAATTTAGATATAGACAGTATTCATAACTTTGTAACATCTACATATTTAAATTATCCAGTTGAAGAAAATTTTAAAAATGGTAACTATTCATTAGTGATAGAATTTTTTAAAAAAAATTTTGAGGGCTTTAATAATTGATTAGTTTTATGTTATGATTCTTTTTATTAGTGGAGCAGAACTTGTTTTTGTTTTTTTCATTGTCTTACTTGTTTTCGGTGCCGACAAAATTCCGTCAATTGCAAAAGGTCTTGCAAAAGGTATGACTCAGATTAGGCAAGCAACTAACGAGATAAAAACTGAGATTTCAAAAAATACCGAAGTCAAGAATCCAACTAAAACAATTACAAAGGATTTAAATGATAGCGTAAGTGATATAAAAAAAGATTTTGATGATCTAAAAGAATCAATTAAAAGAGATCTAAATTAATCTTGAAATTGAAATTCCATCTCTAATTGGTAAAATAATACTGTTAAACCTTTTATCTTGATTAATTATTTTATTAAACTCAACAAGAGTAGAAGTTTCCTCATCCTTTTGTTTGGAATCTAAGACTTTTCCAGACCAAAGAACGTTATCTGAAATTATAATACCATTTTTGCTAAGTTTATTTGAAACTTGATTGAAATAGTTAATATAGTTTTCTTTATCAGCATCAATAAAAATAATATCATATTTCTCATTTAAGTTTTTCAATACATCAAGAGCATTTCCAGTATGCTGAATAATATTATTTCTATATCCACTCTCCTCAAAATACTTATTCTGTATTTTAATCAATTCCTCATTTTTATCAATTGTATCAATTTTTCCATTTTTTGATAACCCTTCTGCTAAACAAATAGTGCTGTATCCGGTATATGTTCCAATCTCTAAAATTTTGTCAGGAGATTTAATTTTAGATATAAAACTTAAAAATCTTCCTTGAATATGTCCACTTAACATTCTAGGTTGTAAAATCTTTTGATGAGTCTCTTTACTTAGCCTAAACAAAATTTCTGGTTCTTTTTCAGAATTTTTATTTAAATAATCAGCTAATTTATCAGATATAAAATCCATTTATTTTTTTGGTCTTTGGTAATCGAATCTATTTAGAAGAGTTGGTAGTGCATACCCATCACAGCCATTAATTGTTACTACATTAGCTTTATCAAGCCTTAAAAATCCAGTTTCACTGACTAAATTTTCATCAAAATATAATTGTTCAATACTTGCTACAACTAAAATAGTACCATTTTCTACAATATTATATTCGTTTAGATATTTACAAACTAACTGAACTGGCGATCCTTTAACAAATGGTGCTTCGCATCCATCTTTATATTCCTGTTCAAGTTCAGTAACATCAAACTCAGAAATTTCTTCAGGATATTTAGCACTAGTATGATGAGCATCACTTATTATATCACTAATAATATGATTTACAGTAAAAAAACCTGTCTCCTTAATATTCTTATAGGTATTTCTTGGTACAGTTGTAGGTCTAAGTACATAGCCTAACATTGCAGGATTACTACCTAAGTGAGTAATAGAACTAAATACTGCAACGTTTTCAACTCCATCTTTTGAAATTGATCCAATTAAATTAGCGGATTTATAGCCTGTACAAGAATTAATTAAATTAATTCTATAAAATTTTTGTAAATCATCAAAGTCCTCTTTAGATAAATGTTTCATTTTCTAAAAGTATAAAGAATTCTTTTAAATTTGTATATGATGGGTGATTAGCTCAGTTGGTTTAGAGCACTACCTTGACAGGGTAGGGGTCACTGGTTCGAATCCAGTATTACCCACTTAATAATAAAATATGAAGGTATTACATAATAATTCAGATACAATTGGAGTTTTTACAAGCTTAGTTTGTTCTATTCATTGTTTTGCAACACCAATTTTATTTGTGGCTCAATCTGGTCTTCTATCTTCCAATATTCAACCACTATGGTGGGAATCTATTAATTATATATTCATTGCTTTATCATTCATAGCAGTTTATTATTCAGCAAAAAATACATCTGAGAATATTATGAAACCAATTTTATGGCTTTGCTGGCTATTTTTTGTATCAGTAATCTTAAATGAGATGATTGAATTAACTAAAATACCGGAATTATTTTCATATGTATCTGCATTTTCTCTAGCCTTCGTACATGTATATAATTTGAAATATTGTCAATGTCAAGAGGAGTGCTGTAATGATTAATTTCATTTTATGAATAAAAGAATATTTAAAATACCCTTACTATTTATTGGCTTCATATTTATAATAATGGGCTTAAGGT
>ENA-OSEY01000579-OSEY01000579.1-marine-metagenome-genome-assembly--contig:-NODE-579-length-26553-cov-4.489236_pt1 | contig 26553 bp, 24 predicted proteins | sample MGYA00248465_ERZ534230 | MGnify/ENA primary metagenome ERZ534230 (study PRJEB26409, sample SAMN06344110) | marine metagenome | isolation source: Sea water from surface | place: Atlantic Ocean:Southern...
ATTACATAGCTGGCGGTTTACAAAGGGCGCACTCGGTCTTCAATGGCTTGCAAGAGCTGTGTAATTTGGCAAAAGATAATGATTGGATATTGGTTCATGACATTGTCAGACCTTGTTTTAGAAGGGAAGACATAAATAAATTATTAAAAGAAATTCAGACCAGTAATGTAGGTGGTATTCTCGGTACTAAGTTAAAAGATACAGTGAAAAATGTCGAAAATTCCGAAGATATAAAAGCAACAATTGATAGAGAGCATCTATGGATTGCTCAAACACCTCAAATCTTTAGGTATGGTCTTTTAAAAAAAGCAATGCAGTTTGCTTTCGATAATGCACTAATGCCAACCGATGAAGCCCAAGCCATCGAACATCATGGAGAAAAAGTTAAAATAATTGAGGGTTTCGCGGGTAATATCAAAATTACTGAATCGTTGGATTTGAAATTGGCAGAAATGATTTTGTCCTTAAGGGGAGTTTCATGCGTGTAGGCAGTGGTTTTGATATACATCGTTTTGAGGATGGAGAATACCTTACACTAGGTGGCGTAAAGATTCCTTTTAGTAAGGGGTTGCAAGCTCATTCCGACGGTGATGTATTGGTTCATTCACTTATAGATGCGATCTTAGGTGCAATCAATGCCGGTGATATAGGTGCACATTTTCCAGATGATGATGTTCAATACAAAAATGCTAATAGTTTGGATTTGCTACAGAACATCTATAAATTAATGTCTTCTGAGGGTTATTTTTTGATGAATATGGATGCGACAATAATATTAGAGAAGCCCAAACTCAGTAAATATATTGACAAAATGAAAGAAAATATTGCAGAAACGCTGAATTGTTCTACAGACATTCTGAGCATAAAAGCAACTACATCTGAGGGCATCGGATTTGTTGGCAGACAAGAGGGTATCGCGTGTCTCTGTTCAATTTTATTAGATAAATAAAATTAGGCTGAAAGAGGATATATTTTTGTCGACAGACATCGAAGGAATTGGAATGACCTCCCAGCGAACAAGAGAGAGGCTCATAAATCGTTTGTGTGAGCAGGGAATTGTCAATATTAATGTGCTTGAGGTTATGCGAACTATGCCTAGGCATATTTTCTTAGATGAGGCGTTATCTCACAGAGCTTATGAAGATACGTCACTGCCAATTGGATATAAGCAAACTTTGTCACAGCCATACATAGTTGCAAAAATGACAGAGTTGATTTTAAGTGGCAATAAAATCAATAAAGTTTTGGAGATTGGAACCGGATCTGGCTATCAATGCGCCGTTCTATCTCAGTTAGTTAAAAAAGTTTACTCAGTTGAGAGAATAGAGCCATTACTCATTCAAGCAAGAAAGAGATTTCAGGATTTGGGGATAAAGAATATTGAGACTAAGTTCAGTGATGGCAAGTTAGGTTGGGAAGAAAAAGCCCCATTTGATGCGATTATTGCCACAGCAGCCTCCGATGAATTACCGCAACAGCTTTTGAATCAACTCTCGCCCAATGGAATTATCGTACTCCCACTCAAAACTCAATCAGGTCAAGAGCTCAGGGTTTTCTCGAGAGTTAAGAATACCAATGAGACGGAAGAAAGATTTATTGAACCAGTAAAATTTGTTCCAATGCTATCGGGAGTTACTAAGTAAGCCAATGAATACTAAGACCTCTTCCCATCTTACTAGGCTAGTGCTTTTTTTGAAGGGTATGTTAATGGGAATAGCAGACGTTATTCCTGGTGTTTCTGGCGGCACTATTGCATTTATAACAGGCATATACCCTCAACTATTATCCGCTATAAACTCCTTAGATTCTCATGCCTTTAAGTTATTGATTAACGTTGAGTTTAAGAAATTGTGGTTGCATATTAATGGGCCTTTCATTTTAGTTCTTTGTGCGGGCATTTTATTGAGTGTGTTTCTTTTTGCAAACCTAATCAAATTCCTACTTGTGAATCATGCAATTAAGTTGTGGGCTTTATTTTTTGGCTTAATTTTTGGTTCTGTTATTGTATTGTTGAGAAGTAATCCAATTAAAAATATATCAGAATTAATATTATTATTATTGGGTTTCATTGTTGCAATTTCTCTTTCGACTATTGCTCCATCTCCTAACACTGATGCTACATTGATTCAAATGTTTCTTGCAGGCTCAATGGCACTATGCGCAATGATTTTGCCCGGAATTTCTGGATCCTTTATTTTGCTAATATTGGGTTTTTACTCTACTTTCATCGATGCTGTTGCAAATCTAAAATTACAGATTTTAATTGCTTTTTTCTCAGGCGGATTCATCGGGCTGATGCTATTTAGTCGCCTTTTAACCTGGATTATAAAAAGAGCGGAAAAATTATTTATTTCATGCATTTGTGGGTTTCTTTTAGGCAGTCTAGTCATGATTTGGCCATGGCGGCTTCAACAAAATTCTGGAGACGTGAGCTGGTACGAAAATATTTCGCCTCGCACTTATGAAATTATTACTGGTAATGATCCACAAATTATACTGTGTGTCTTTCTTTTTTCTTTAGGTACAGCAGTCGTCCAGCTGCTAGGTAATCCGAATGTCACTAAATAACTATATGAGGAATATGTGAGTTTGAGATTATACCCTCTAGCATTTCTCTTTATACTGTTAACTGGATGTGCGGAAAATCCTGCTATTGTAGTCACGAGAGATCCACCACCAAGTATTCAAATTAATACACACAAGGTTGAAAGAGGAGAAACTCTTGTGTCCATAGCTTGGCGCTATGATCTGAGGTGGGAGGAATTAGCCGCCGCCAATTCTTTATGCCCTCCTTTTCTTATAAATCCAGGTCAAGAAATTAAGCTGATCTCCAGCATCAAAAACTACAGAATTTGTGATGATAATATTCATGTGGTGCAACCAGGAGACACACTTTATTCCATTTCCAAATTGTATGATGTCGAAGTTAAAAGCATCATTAATCTCAATGGACTGGAAAATCCTTTCCTTATTTCGCCAGGGGATAGACTCTCTATTACTTTGGCGCAATCTCAATCTAATCTTTCTAAAACTGTTACAAATGCTGAGGAGAAGAAAGCAAAAAACACGAACATATTGAGTAAAGAAAGAAGTACTTACCCATCAAACTGGACTTGGAAATGGCCTTTAGATGGGAAAATTGTCGAAGACTTTGATTTAAAGAAATCCAAGAAAGGAATTCGAGTCAAAAATATTTCGTCATCTCAAATTAAACCAGCAGCACCTGGAAATGTAGTATATGCAGGATCAGGGTTGAGAGGTTATGGCAATTTAGTAATTATAAAGCATTCCGACAACATGCTAAGTGCCTATGCAAACAATAAAGAAATTATTGTAGAAGTAGGCCAATCTGTTTCTCAGAATGATGCTATTTCTCGATTGGATAAAAATCAAATTATTTACTTCGAGATCCGTCGAGATGGGAGTCCAGTGGACCCCCTGCGTTATCTGAAGTAAATTCCATTAGAACAACATGCCTGATATTGGTAGTAAGCTAGAAATAACCAGGCTCACCATCGCCATCACGTTTATGAGAATATTCATTGAGGGACCAGACGTATCTTTAAATGGATCCCCAACGGTATCTCCAACGACTGCCGCTGCATGAGTATCGGATCCCTTACCCCCAAAGTTCCCTTTCTCTACGTATTTCTTTGCATTGTCCCATGCGCCACCAGCATTTGCCATGAATAAGGCAAGAGCCACGCAGCCCAACAAACCTCCGGCTAACATACCTCCTAGAGCCACAGCTCCAAGACCAAATCCAATAATTGGAGGCATTGCTACTGCTATAATTCCTGGGAGCATCATTTTCTTCAATGCTGCGGTGGTAGCAATTTCAACACATTTTTCAGAGTCTGGATCAGCCTTTCCTTCCATTAATCCTGATATTTCTCTGAATTGGCGTCTAATTTCATTAATCATTTCAAAGGCGGCATCTCCCACAGCTTTCATTGTTATTGAAGATATAAGAAATGGAATACATATACCAATAAACATACCCACAAGTACCATTGGGTTCGTTATTGACAAAGAGAAGGCATCTCCATATTTGCTGTAGATTTGTTCTGAGTAGGCCGAAATAATTGCGAGAGCAGCAAGAGCGGCAGCACCTATGGCAAAACCTTTACCAATAGCAGCAGTAGTGTTGCCAAGTTCATCGAGTGAATCCGTAATCTCTCTAACCTCTTCGCCCATGCCTGACATTTCTGCAATTCCACCAGCATTATCTGCCACAGGGCCATAAGCATCGATTGCCATTGTTATACCTACTGTGGAAAGCATTCCAACTGCTGCAATCCCAACTCCATACACGCCAGTAATACCAATGCTTGAGGCTATTGAAGTGGATATTAATATAATGACTGCAAGAATAGATACCGGAATTACGACTGATTGCATACCAACTGATAAACCTGAGATCATAACTGTGGCAGATCCAGTTTCTCCTGAGGCCGCTATTTCTCTCACAGGTGATCCTCCAGTGTAGTATTCAGTTATTAGACCTATCGCGACACCACCAACAGCTCCAGTAAGAACACACCATAGTATGGCGATAGGCACATCAGGCATACCGCTGACTAAAAAATATGCCATCAACATAAAAAAAACAGGAGCAAGTAAAGTACCAGATCTTAATGCACTCGCAGGAGATTTTGCCGATTGAATTTTCACAATACCGATTCCTATTATTGATGCGATTAAACCTGTAGCGGCTAATCCAAGAGGAAGAAACATTAAGCTTTGTGATTGAATAGTGTATGCAATTGCGATTGATGCAATCATTGATCCACAATAAGACTCAAAAATATCAGATCCCATGCCCGCCACGTCACCAACATTATCCCCAACATTGTCTGCAATAACACCTGGGTTTCGCGGATCATCCTCAGGTATGCCAGCCTCCACTTTACCAACTAGATCTGCGCCAACATCAGCTGATTTAGTGAAAATTCCACCCCCAACTCGAGAAAACAGGGCAACTACTGATGCGCCCATGCCGAATCCTTCCAAAGCATGAACATGGGGAGCACCATCAGCTGCATAAAATACATATAATCCCCCAAGTCCGATAAGACCGAGTGATGCAACGCAAAGGCCCATTATTGAGCCACCGTAAAAAGATACTGAAAGCGCTGCAGATGCACCATCTTTTTGAGCCGCCGTTGCGGTTCTAACATTAGCTTTGGTGGCCGCATACATGCCAATAAAACCAGCAAGAGAAGAGCATGCTGCACCAACAATTACCGCGATGGCTGTCTCTTTTCCAAGAAAAATTCCTGCTAACACCACGAGTACTAGAATAAATATGATGAGATATTTGTACTCTGTTTTCATAAACGCAAGCGCTCCTTTATGGATTTGATCTCCGATTTTTTTCACCTTTTCTTCGCCATCGGGATATTTCATTACAAGAGAATAGATAATGATGGCAGCGATCATTCCAAAAACCCCTAAGAGTGGAGGTAGAAGAGTTGTATTCATGAGTATGCTCCGAGCTATTTAAAAAAGGGGATTCTATCATTAAAGCTTCAGATACAACATTTTAAAATTAAGGTTTTTTTAAAAAAAATTTTTGTCGGAGTTTTAATTTAGAAATGATATTATCTGCTCAGCGTCACAGGAGCATATTATCTTATGGAGCGATGCAGATTTTGAACTAAGTCCGTCAAAATCACGTAGCTTCTTTTTAATTGTCGGATTCAATAAATCGGTTCAGCTATGGATAAATTAATTTGAATAAGAATGTTCGCATTGCGCTTCTCTTTCTAGGTTTATTGTTTGTCTGGTTTCTTAGTGGATTTGTATCTGACACACAAAAAAAAGAACAGACTTCAAAGAAAAAAGCGGTCTCTCAATCTGTCCAAGCTTTAAATTTAAAAGGACAGATGTATTCACCTCAATTAATTCTGAAAGCTAATACTGAAGCATTTCGAGAGCTAAAATTGACATCACAGGTTTCAGGTAAGATCCGAGAAATTTATGTCACCGAAGGTTCAGTTATTGACTCGGGTGAGACGGTGTGTGAGGTCGATGCAGAAGATAAATTTAGCAAATTAGACTCCGCGAAGGCCACTTTGGAAGAGTCGAAGTTGATCTATGAAGGTGCGATCGAACTGGATCAGAAAGGCTATCAGTCCGACCTTGCGATATCTCAAGCAAAATCGAATTTGCTCCGTGCACAAGCAAATGTGGACAGGCTATCGTTGGACATCGGTAATTTAAATATAACTGCGCCTTTTAGAGCGTTTGTTGAAGAGATTCCAGTTGAAATTGGACAAGTTGTATCAGTGGGCATGATATGTGCTTCTTTGGTGGAGCTTAACCCGGTAAAAATTGTCGCTGACGTGGATTTTGACGACATACATAAGATTAAGCTTGATTCGAAAGTATTCTACAAAACTAATAATTCTCCTCCGCGAGCCGCCAAGATACTTTTTATTTCAAAAAAGGCTAATGAGTTTACCGGAAGCTTCAGAATAGAGGCTCTTGTGGAGAATCCAGCGATGGATATTTTAGCGGGATTACCTGCAAGACTATTTATTAGTATGGAGGAAACACTTGCCCACTTTGTGCCAGCAAGTAGCATTCTATTGAGTGATAATGGAAATACAATCGTTAAAGTTGTAAAAAACGGTATCGTGAATTCGAAGGAGGTCTCTGTTTTAGGGGAGAGTGAATCTGGATTTTGGATATCTGGTCTTCCGTCTGAGATCTCAGTCATTACCGTTGGACAGAATTATGTCGTTACGGGTGATCATGTAAACGTCAACATCACAAATAATTAATCAATCAATGAAATTCCTTGAATTTGTTATATCTCATGCGAGGGCGACTATAGCGATTATGCTTCTGATCGTGGTGACTGGAGCAGGCTCTAGGCTCTCGATGCCTGTTGAACTATCTCCCAATGTAGTGTTACCAGTTGTGATGACGATGGTGAGGTATGATGGGATATCACCTGAGGATGGTAACAGATTACTTGTAAGACCTATCGAGAAAGAGCTGAAAACAATCGATGGGATAGAGGAGATACAGGCGACGGCAAGCGAAGGCTATGTGGTAGTGACCACTGAATTTGAGGTAAGTGATAACATAAAACAAGCTGTGGCAGATGTTAGAGAGGCCGTGAATAGGGCAAAAGCTGATTTTCCTGATGGAGCTGAGGAGCCAATTGTAGATGAGTTAAGTCCAAGCCCCGAACCATCAATTGTTATTACTTTCTCGGGTAGTGCGGTGAGTGAGCGAGAATTGTACCGTGCAGCAAAATTTTTCCAGAGTAAGTTAGAAACTTTGCCTGATGTATTAAAAGCTGACCTTAGCGGCCATCGTGAGGAGATTGTAGAAGTTATTATTGATCCTGAAAAACTTAAACTTTTTAATATTTCTATTAATGAATTTACTAGAGCAATTTCCGTAAATAATGTTTTGATACCAACTGGGGAAATTGATCTCGCTGGAGGAAGGTTTGGTATAAAAGTTCCCGCCATTTTGGAATCATATAAAGACATAGAAAATGTCCCTATTAAATCCTCTCCAAGTAAGTCGATCAGTTTGGGAGATCTCGCAGAGGTTCGGCGGACGTTCCGTGACGCTCAGGGTTACGGCCTTATAAATGGCGAGAAAGCCTTGGCTATTGATGTCAGAAAAAGGATTACAGCTAATTTAATAGATACCGTAGCCAATACAAAACAAATCATAGAGTCATATCGATCAGATTTTTCTGAAAACCTGGATATAGGTTATGCCTTTGATACATCTGAAATGACGGAGCAGATGGTTAACGAGTTACAGGGGAACATCATAACCGCAATGTGCTTAGTTCTTGCGCTTGTAGTTGCAACCCTTGGTTTCAGGTCGGGATTACTAGTGGGTTTTGCGATTCCATTTAGCATTTTGGGAGCATTAATCATAATAAATTATTTAGGCCATAGTTTTAATTTTATGGTTATGTTTGGGCTGTTATTATCTCTGGGCATGCTAATTGATGGCGCAATTGTTGTGGTTGAACACGCTAACACAAAAGTCTCAGAGGGCATCTCATTTAAAAAAGCGTATTCAGATTCAGTGGGACGAATGGCTGTGCCTGTAATTGCTTCAACGGGTACAACGCTTGCCGCTTTCTTACCGCTATTGTTTTGGCCTGGAGTATCTGGTGATTTTATGTCTTATTTACCAATTACAGTCTTTGCTGTTCTAGGCTGGTCCTTATTATATGCACTTGTTTTTGTGCCGACTTTAGGAACTGTTTTAGGCAGGCGACGGGGTAAAAACAAAAAGCTTCCAGAAGATAGAGAATCTGAAAAATCAGCTCGTACATTATTTCTACCGTTAGAAAAAGTGTATCTAAAAATTTTAAAGCCCGTAGTGAATGCTCCTGTAAAATTCGCAGGAATAATGTTCATTTTTATATTTGGTATATTTGCTCTTTACTTTAAATTTAATTCCGGGCAAGAATTTTTTACGCCTATTGAAAGTCAATATGGAATGATCGAAATAAGAGCGCAAGGAAATCTATCCATCAATGAGCAGAAGGAAATCACACTGAGTGTTAATCGAATAGTTGAACAATTAGAAGGAGTGAAACAACTTTATGGTTACTCAAGTGCGACAAATTACGTGCCATTTGGATCAGATGTTAGTCGTGATCAGATAAGTACAATATTGGTAGAGTTGGTTCCTAGAAGTGAGAGATCGTCAGGTAGTAGAGAAATTTTTAGGACTATTCGTGAAAAAACTAAATCCATTCCTGGAATATTTGTAACCGGACAGGAGATGGAGCAAGGACCGCCAACGGGTAAAGATATACAAATTCAGCTCTCATCATCAAACAGAGCTTCGCTATATAAGAAAGCAAAAGACTTACGAGTTTGGATAGATCAGAATGTTGAAGGTATCCGAGACTTGCAGGATACTCTGCCGTTAGCAGGTATTCAGTGGGAAATCGATGTTGATGAATCAAGAGCGGCAATGCTGGGAATCGATACCGTATCTGTTGGTAATATGATCCAATTGATCACCAATGGAGCAATCATTGGGAAATTTAGACCTGATGATGCGGATGATGAAGTAGAGATAAGATTACGCTTCCCCACTCAAGATAGAAGGTTAAGTAACATTAGAGATCTTATGGTGCAATCCAATAACGGGCCTGTGCCCATAGGCGCTTTTACAAGGATTGTTCCAGCATCACGTGTAGATTCTATCCAGAGAATTAATATGGATGAGACAGTTTTCATTATGGCAAATAGTGAGGATGGGTTTCTTCCTGATGATCAAATACAAATCATAGATAGCTGGGTTTTAGCTAATCAAGACTCAACGGTTGAGGTTAAATATCGAGGAGCAAATGAGGAGCAACAAAAATCAGCAGACTTTCTTTTGACAGCTTTCCTGTTAGCTATGTCAGTGATGTTGATTATGTTAATAACCCAATTCAACAGTTTTTATCAATCTGGATTAATCTTATTCTCTGTCATCCTCTCAACGGCAGGAGTCCTATTGGGATTACTTATATCTCAAAATACATTTAGCACGGTGCTTACCGGTGTAGGGATTGTTGCGTTAGCGGGTATAGTGGTTAATAACAATATTGTTTTAATAGACACTTACAATTTTATTCGCGCCCGAAATCCACAAATTAGTGCATCAAATGCCGTCTTCAATGCTGCAAGAGAAAGATTTAGGCCGGTCATGTTGACTACTATTACAACAGTTGTGGGATTATTACCTCTTGCTAATGGCATGAGCATAGATCTTATTAATCGAACTTATACTATTGGTGGAATGGTCTCCTCTTGGTGGCAGCCTTTAGCGAGTGCAATAGTGAATGGACTACTTGTCGCAACTATACTTACTTTACTACTAACACCTGCCATGTTATTGGTCCCCGAGATTATTTCAAAAAAGCTCGGTGTCCGAGTGGCGAATTATGAGCATGGAACTTAGCATAGGTTTTTAATGCGAAAAATCATTCACTGTGATTGTGATTGCTTTTATGCGTCTGTAGAGATCAGGGATAACAAGGCTTTACAATTTTTGCCGGTGGCGGTCGGTGGCAGCAGCACCGGGCGAGGTGTCATAACGACTTGTAATTACATCGCAAGGAAATATGGGGTCCGCTCTGCAATGCCAACGGTCACAGCGTTACGCTTATGCCCAAAATTGATACTGTTGCCTGTCAATATGCAAAAATATCGAATTGCCTCTAATCAAATAAAGACAATTTTCTTGGAGTTCACTAATAAGGTTGAGTCTGTTTCCCTTGATGAAGCTTACTTAGATGTTAGTGATAGTAAGCATTTTTCGGGCAGTGCCTCTCTTCTAGCTAAACATATACGAGAAAGAATTTATAATGAGGTTGGGGTCACTGCATCTGCTGGAGTAGCACCAAACAAATTTCTTGCAAAAGTGGCTAGTGATATTAATAAGCCAAATGGACAGTACGTTATTACACCTGACTCTATTGCTAATTTTATTTCAGGATTACATTTAAGGAGGATCCCGGGTGTGGGTAAGGTGTTAGAGAAAAAATTAAATCAGCTAGGATTGACGAAATGTGTTGACGTTCAGAATTATTGCGTAGAAACCCTTGTAAAGAAAATTGGTTCTTTTGGATATACCCTGTATCAAAGAAGCTATGGCAAAGACAATCGAGAAGTAAAAGAGAGTTCGATCAGAAAGTCAGTCAGTGTCGAAAGAACATTTTCTCAAGACCTTGATAATATCGATACTTGTATTGAAAACATATACTTGTTGATCGAGTCATTTCAAGAACGGTTATATAAATTGCAAGACTCATATTTTGCTAAAGCATACTTTGTGAAAATAAAGTTTAATGATTTCTCTCAGACTACTTTAGAGCGGAGCAATATAAATACTCTGGATGTCGATATCATCAGAGAGATGTATATGGAGGCATGGAAGAGGGGATCTAAGCCCGCGAGATTACTGGGTTTAGGAGCGAGGCTTATACCAAAGGAGGAGTGCCAAAATAGTATACAGCTTGATCTTCTTAGGTAGGTTTGAGAAGCGATCTTGAGAACAATTTAGCTTTATTTTTTAAATAGCAGTTTCAAATATCTGCTTTTCGGCGTGATAGCTTGATCTAACCAGTGGTCCACAGGCGGCACTTTTGAAACCAAGATTTTTTGCGTAAGCCTCATATTCACTGAATTCGGTGGGATGCACGTAACGTTGAACTGGCAAATGACTTTTAGAGGGCTGAAGGTATTGCCCAATCGTAAGCATTTCAACATCATGATCTCGCAAATCTCTCATAGTCTTGAAGATTTCTTCTTTGGTCTCTCCGAGACCGACCATTAGACCTGATTTTGTGGGAATTGCTTTGTGTGCCACACGAAACTCTTTGAGTAATTTTAGAGACCATGAATAGTTTGCTCCGGGTCTAGCCTCTCGATATAACCGCTCTATAGTCTCAAGATTGTGATTGAATACATTCGGTGGAGCTTTTGAGAGTCTTTCAATTGCTATTTCCATGCGTCCTCTGAAGTCGGGCACTAAAACTTCAATTTTTGTAGATGGAGTTGTGTGTCGAATCTCATCAATGCAATCAGCAAAGTGTTGCGCTCCACCATCGCGTAAATCGTCTCTATCAACTGAAGTAATCACTGCGTACCGTAGTTTCATTTTTGCGATTGCCTTGGCCAAATTTTTTGGCTCACTAGGATCCAGTGGATTCGGTTTTCCATGACCCACGTCACAGAATGGGCATCTTCTCGTGCATATGTCTCCCATAATCATGAAGGTTGCTGTTCCATGTGAGAAGCATTCGTTTAGGTTGGGGCACGCACCTTCTTCGCAGACGGTTGACATTTTATGAGTGCGCAAAATACTTTTTATTTCGGTAATTTTGTTGGATGAAGATAGCCTAATTCTGAGCCAGTCAGGTTTTTTCAACCCATCATCTACATTGATTATTTTGACTGGAATCTTTTCAACTTTTTGCGCATCTCGCAATTTTTCTCCACGTATCAATCGTTTTGATCTCTTCGGAGGAATCATGGACTGTGATGTTATGTTCGGATCTTTCATTACTTATAAGCTGGTGCTATCTACTATATTTTTACTTTCATCATTATAGCCCAATTCTTTAATCAGCTCTTTCTTGAATGTAAACAAAACATCATTAAAGTCCACGTAGTCGTTCGTTTCATTCTTTAGTTGGGTCATTTCTAGGTCTAGACCACATGCATTTATGCTTTTCCAGGGGGACATATCCATGTCTACATTGAAGCTTATACCATGATATGTGCAACCTCGTCTGACTCTCAGACCGATGGACGCAATCTTTTTCCTTGATTTACAATATACGCCGCGAGCCAAGCGATCAGTGTAACCAGGTACCTTCCATTTTGACATGGTCTTAATTACTGTTTTTTCGATTACACTTATCAATTCAAAGACTGACATCTCTGCGCGTTTTAAATCTATCAAGATATAGGCAGTAATTTGCCCGGGCCCGTGATATGTCACATGTCCACCGCGATCGGCACGAATTACAGGTATATCGCCCGGAGTCATTATAAAACTATCATTACCCGCCTTACCTTGCGTAAAGACAGAGTTATGTTGCAATATCCATATTTCGTCCGCGGTCTCTGCCGATCGATTATCAGTGAAGTCGATCATTCTGTTAAGGATATACTTGTATTCTTGTTGATCTAGCTCTCTTACTATCAGTTTATTCATATGACCATTTTCACACTATTACTAGCTTTTAAATGATGGTGTATTCCCCTTAACTGATTTTCATTTTTGGCTATAAAGGATATGGTTACTGATAACCACTTTTTGTTTTTACTATATTTTTCTGAAATCTTTGAATAATTGCCAAGTCCTACAGTATTTGTCATCACGGATTCAATGTGATCTGTAAATACAGATGAACCATCCCCTATAATCTTGATTGGATATTCACAGGGGAATTCAATAAGTGGTTTGCTCGATGAACACATGGATTGTCTTTAAGAAAGTAGGTTTGTGAAAAATAAGACTAACCAATCTAAAAGTCTGGTAATAATGTTTCCCTGTTGAATTTCATCGACCGATATTAATGGTACGCTTAATAAGGTTTCATCATCTAAAACAATCTCAAGCTTACCTAATTCGTCTCCTGTTGATATAGGGGCCTCCAACGTATCATTAATACTTACTTTTGCTTTTAAATTGTCCTTGGCACCCCTTGGAAATGTGATGGTTGCGTTGTCTTTTATTGTTAAGTCTATAAAGTCCTCTTTTCCGTACCAAACTTTAACACCTGATTCGATGATCTCTCCCGATTTAAATAGTGTTTGGGTATCGTAGTATCGAAATCCATATGAGAGTAATCTCTGCGATTCCCTAGATCTTGTTTCATCATCTGAAGCGCCAAGGACAACAGATATTAAACGTACTCCATCTCTCTCAGCAGATGCCACAAGACAATAACCAGCCTCCGTTGTTTTTCCTGTCTTTAAACCATCGACACTTTTATCTCGCCAGAGTAGTCGATTTCGGTTAGGCTGCTTTATATCATTATGTTCAAAGTATTTTTCTGAATATATTTTATATGACGTTGGATGATCCCTGATAATTGCATTTGCTATTTTTGATAAATCCCGCGCAGTTGAGTACATTCCATCTTCTGGTAGACCTGATGAATTTTTGAATTCACTGTTAGTCATCCCAAGTATTTCTGCTTGTTGATTCATAACATCAGAAAAAGCAATCTCACTTCCTGAGATATGCTCAGCAAGTGCGATTGATGCATCATTACCCGATTGAATGATTACTCCTCTCATCAAATCGATAACGGGCACTTTACTGAGCGGATCAAGAAACATAGTAGATCCTCCAGTCCTCGCGCCACCTTTTCGCCAGGCATTTTCACTAATGGTGATTAATTCATCAGGTTTTAATTGCCCATTTTTGATTTCATTCGAAGTTATGTAAGTTGTCATCATTTTTGCCAGACTCGCTGGTGGTAGACGCATGTCAGCAGCACTCTCTAAAATGACAAATCCAGTCGTTGCATCAATTAAGATCCATGACTTTGCGTTTATTTTAGGCTCTGACGGGATTATTTGTCTCGAACAAACTGAAAACGACAACAGAATAAGCATTAAAAATGTGAATAAATTCTTTATGTTCATTAGCGAACCCTTGGTTGAAAAACTTTACTGAAACATTTTATGAGTAATATGAGCTTTAAGCTACTAACGCACACACCCTTACTACTTCAGCATGAATATCCTTGGCAAAAACGCGTTTTAATTTTATCACTGAGCTGAGTGACCGCCATTGCATACTTAACCCGAGGATTATATCTTCCGATTACATAAAAGTTATTAAATCCAAACCAGTATTCTTTTTTAGATTTTTCTTCAAGCTTGATCGGTAAAACTTTCTTTGATGTATCAGTTGGATTGAGAGTATCCAGTCCAAGGTTTTTGAAGTAGGCTAATGAATTTTTTGGACGCGAAATTCTATTGAAACTTACCAGACTATTTTCTGTTAATAGCCTCCCCTCTGTGATAATACCTTGATCTTTTTCCCATCCATGAGCCATCAAATAATTAGCTACGCTTCCAATTGCATCTGCAGGATTTAACCAGATATCAGCAAATGAATCACCATCAAAATCAACAGCGTAATCTCTGTAGCTGTTTGGCATAAACTGACCCAGACCCATTGCACCCGCATATGAACCTTTTAAAGATAAAGGATCAATGTTTTGTTCACGTGCAAGGATGAAAAGGTTTTCAAGTTGAATGGTAAAAAATTTTCGGCGTGACTCTCTATTTTCGTATTGGGTATAGAAATCAAAAGCAAGTGTGCACAGAGCATCGATTACTCGGAAATCTCCAGTATTGCTACCGTAATTGGTTTCTATCCCAATAATACTTACTATGATTTCGGGATCTACACCGAATTGATTATACGCTTTCGTCAGCTCATCAATATTTTCAGACCAAAACCTTACTCCATTTTTGATGCGTGAATCCGTAATGAAAATCTCTTTGTAAAGGTACCATGGTTTAACTTTTTCAGCAGGCCGACTCATTGCTTTGATTATTGCATCTTTTTGTTTTGCCTTTTTTAGCCATCCAACTATTTCTTCTCTGGAGAATTTATGTTCTGAGATCATTTTTTCTGCAAAAATTTTGGCATCAATATGATTAGAATAGTCAGCAAAGCTTTGAGCTGAAAGAAATATACTTGTGAGAATAACTAGTTGAAAACTTAATTTTTTTATCAAGACCTAATCCTTCTAGGTTCGTTCGCAATGCTGATTAAGACGCCTAAACCTATAAATATTGTCAGTGCTGAGTTTGCGCCAAAGCTAACTAAGGGAAGGGGCGCTCCCACCACTGGCAATATACCAGAAACCATACCTAAATTAACAAAGATATGTAGAAATATCATTAGTGCGAAACTACCACAAAACAGTCGCCCAAATTGCGATTTTGCAGAAATACTTACGAAAAAACACCTAGCGAGAAATAGTCCATACAGTAATAGTGTGATAGAGACTCCTAACAATCCAAACTCCTCTGCTAAAACAGCAATTATAAAATCTGTATGACTTTCTGGTAGAAAATCTAATTGAGATTGTGTCCCATTAAGCCAACCTTTGCCATAAAAACCACCTGATCCAATCGCAGTCTTGGATTGCACGATATTCCACCCCGCACCGAGTGTATCGGTCTCGGGTGAGATCAATGTTAGTATACGTTGTTTTTGATAATCACGAAGAACAAATAACCACATCAATGGAACTGCTGATAATGCAATTAATCCGCTTCCAAATATGTAGCGTTTTCTTAACCCAGCTAAAAAGAGGATGGCTGCACCAGTTGCAAAAACTAAAATGCTGGTTCCTAAATCAGGTTGCAATGCAATTAAAGTTGTGGGAACCATTATTATGGTCGAGGACCACAATACGTGCTTCAATTTTGGTGGAACTGCGCGTCTGCCAAGGTATGCAGCTAACACAAGAGGTAAACTGACTTTGAGGATTTCGGAGGGCTGCAATCTAAAAAAGACTAGGTCGAGCCACCTCTGCGCACCTTTAGCATCAGTTCCAAAAAGCGTAACGAGAAGTAATAGAATAAGAGTGATACCAAAAAAATAGGGTGACCAAAGCTCAATTGATCTTGCAGGTATTTGAGAGATTATAAACATCAGCAAGAAGCCCGTGCCCAAGAAAAATATGTGTCGATTTACATAACTAAAGTTCTCACCAGTTGCACTAAAAAGAGTGGTAACACCGATACTTGATAGGGCGAGAAGGAGAAGAATTAATACCAGATCGAATTTGAAAGAAGTTTTTCTTTTTTTCTCATTCGGTGCGTCCCTTAATGATCTTACGAAATCAGAATTTTGCATTTTTATACATTTCTCCAATAGTATTAGGGACCAGCATCCTTCTTTTCATGTATGTTTCTATAACTTTTTTGGCTATTGGTGCCGCAGTTACACTCCCAAATTCGCCATTTTCAACAATGAGTGCAACAGCAATTTCTGGTTGTTCTTTTGGAGCAAAAGCAATGAATAAAGCATGATCCCACTGGCTAGGGTCAAGCTTTGATTTATCGTAGTCTTCTTCTGCAATACTGACAACTTGTGCAGTGCCTGTTTTCCCTGCAATTTTATAATTTATGTTTTTATTAATTAGTTTGGCCGTGCCTTTCTCTGAATGAACAACATTTGTCATTGCATTATGAATATATTCCCAATGCTCATTTTTTATTTCAGGCTTATTTTGTGCTTCGAATATCAAATTCTTATTTTTAACAAGTTGGGGAAACAAGGATTTTCCTCTATTCGCTAGCATGCTTGTCATAAGTGCCAATTGAATTGGCGTCGTAAGTAAATAACCCTGACCTATACTTGCATTTACCGTGTCTCCATCAAACCATTGAGATCCCCGATTTTCCATTTTCCATTCCCTTGTGGGCATTATTCCAGAGGCTTCACCGGGTAGATCAATTTCTGTTTTTCTTCCAAGACCGAACCTCTCACTCATATCCGCTAACATATCTATCCCTACTTGGAATCCTAATTCATAAAAAAACACATCACATGATTCAGTAATTGCTTGATCTAAATCTACAAAAGAGCCATGTCCGCCTTTCTTTGGTTCTCTCCAGGCTCGGTCAACACCTTCGATGAAGAATAACCCTGTGTCTTGAATCGTAGTCTTCGGAGTAATTTTATTTGTAGTCAAACCTATTAACCCAAACAGAGGCTTGACGGTTGATCCAGGGGGATATTGTCCTGCAATTGCACGGTTAAAAAGAGGTTTTTCAGTAGAATTTAAAAGTGCATTGTATTGTTTTTTGCTTATTCCTGAAGTGAATAAATTTGGATCAAAACTAGGTGAGCTCAATAATGCTAATATATCCCCGTTTTCAATGTTCATTGCTACTAAAGCGCCTTTTCGACCTTCAAAAGCTTCAAAGGCAGACAGTTGAAGCTCTTTATCTAGTGTGAGCATTAAATCGGTACCAGGTTTGGGCGGTGACTCGCTGAGTGTTCTCATGATTCTGCCACGGGCATTAGTTTCAACATTTTGGTTTCCAACCTCACCTAATAAAAGTGATTCGTGAAATTTTTCAAGGCCTGTCTTCCCTATGTTATCTATCCCGCGATAATTAGAAGAATTTATTACTTGAAGATCGCTTTCATTTATTCGTCCTGTGTAGCCGATAACATGAGCAAATAAGTCTTTTTGAGGATATTCACGTTTAAGTTTGGCACTGATCTCGATTCCATCAAGCATATATTCATTTACAGCAAGTATCGCTTGCTCATGTTCACTTAAATCATATTTTAGTGGAGTTGGTTCATAGGGCTTTCGACGTGCAAGGCGCTGATGAAATTCTGATACATCAGATTCGTCGATTTCTATAAGTAATTTTATTCTCTCAATGAGATCGGTCAAATCATCAGTGTGTTCTTTTACTATTGAAAGATTTGTTATAGGCACATTGTGCGCAAGAATTTCTCCATTTCTGTCATAGATTACTCCTCTCGCTGGCACAAGCGGTCTAACATGTACTCGATTATTCTCAGAGTATGTAACAAAATTTTCATAATTTGTAATCTGAAGATTAAAGTATCTTGCGAATAGTAGTATTGTTAAAAAAGATATGAAGAGTAATGCGAATGTAGCTCGCCTTAGAAAGATATTTTTTTCAACTTCTGGATTTGAAAATTTTGTTTGCATAACTGATGTTATTGTTTTTCTCAAGTTAGGGGCGATGATAAGGATGCTTGTTTGTGATCGTCCATGCTCGATAAAGTTGTTCTAATAAAATTAGTCTAGCTAAAGGATGCGGGAAGGTTAATTGAGACAAAGACCAAATAAAGTCGCATTTTTGTAACAAATCTTTGGATAGTCCATTTGGACCTCCGATAATTACAGTTAAATTACGGCCTTCCATTTGCCAAAGCTCAATTTTTTTTGATAGTGTCATGCTGTTCATTTCTGCACCATTCTCATCAAGTGCAACAAGATATGTGCCATGTTTTACATTTTGCATGATCACATCACTTTCCATGATTTTTATACTCTCAACTGAGTGTTTACTATGATGTTGCTTTTGGACAATTTCTTTAATTTGTAGTTCCCAACTTTTAGGAAACCGTTTCAGATACTCGTTGCATCCCGCATCTATCCAATTGCTCATTTTTGTTCCAACCGCCAATATGTTAATTTTCATTCATATCATCACAACAAATTGAAATTAATTTGGTATCTTTAATTTTTTGGTTTAATCCATAATTTTTCAAGATTATAAAGCTCTCTAGTCTCAGCGAGCATAACGTTCACAACGACATCACCAAAATCAATCAAAATCCACTCGCCTGAGTTTTCTCCTTCTAAACCAAAAATTTCATATTTTTGTTTTTTCGCATACTCCACAAGTGAGCTGGATGCTGATTTTACATGTCTTGTTGATGTTCCCGTTGCGATGATCATGGAATCCATTTCGGTTGTAAGTTTTTGGACGTTTATATTCACTATATTTAGTGTTTTGTAGTCATCAAGTGCATCTAAGAGTAAGGATTCTAATTTTTTTCTCATGTTGCATCCTTGTACAAACTATTTGTGACTATGTACTCTTGCACTTTTGTTGGAACCAGCCCTTTAATGCTGATTTCCTTTGCGATGTTGTTCCTAATTTCACTGGAACTGATATCTATCTGAGCCAACTTGCAGAAATAGATGTTTCCGAATGGTTTATCATGTAAATTCTTGATCTCGCTACATTGATGCTGTTGTAACCATATTTTGATTTTGCAATTTAAATCAATATTAAAACCCTTTCGAGAAATAACAACTAGATGACAGTATTCAGTTAATCTTTCCCAATCTAACCAAGTATCGATAAGTTGAAATGAGTCCTCGCCTAGACAAAATATCAGAGTCTTAGAAGCTCCCAATTTTTGCCTGAAATGTTTTAGGGTATTTATCGTATAAGATATAGCTTTATTATTGAGTTCGAATGCTTCAAGGGATATCGAATTCAAGTGATTTTTAATTCCAAGCTCAATCATTTTAAAGCGATGTTTATTTGAAGCTAAGTTGCAAGGTTTATGCGGTGGTTGACCCGAGGGAAGTATTTTTAGTTCATGCAGATCTAAATGATCCACTAAATCTTTAGCTACAGATAAATGTCCATTGTGAAAGGGATTAAAACTTCCGCCGAAAAGTGCTATACCCATTATTTTATGTGTCCGTCACCTGACACGACCCATTTTAAAGATGTCAAACCTTCAAGACCAACAGGACCCCGTGCATGAATTTTATCAGTTGATATTCCAATTTCAGCTCCAAGACCGTATTCAAAGCCGTCAGCAAAACGAGTAGAGGCATTAATGATTACTGAGCTAGAATCGACCGCTTGTGTGAATATATTCTGATTTTTTTTGCTTTCTGAAACTATTGCATCAGTGTGATGTGATCCATAGTGGTTTATGTGATCAATAGCTTCATTGATTCCAGATACAATTTTGATGGCTAGAATAGGTCCCAAATATTCCTCATACCAATCAGCTTCGGAGGCTGTTTCTATATTTGAAACCATTTTTTTTGTTTGGTCACATCCTCTCACTGTTACATTTTTTTTCGATAATTCGTTAACAACTTTTGGCACAAATTCACATGCAATACCTTTTGAGACAATAAGGGTTTCCGCTGCGTTGCATACGCCAAAGCGATTCGTTTTAGAATTGATTGCAATTTTCAATGCTTTTGCTAAGTCAGCAAATTCATCAATGAAAACATGACAATTACCATCAAGGTGTTTAATCATTGGTATTTTTGAGTGAGCTTTTAAAAATCTTAGAAGTTCTTTACTGCCTCTGGGTATTATTAAATCGATATATTTATCTGTGGTTACTAGTTCAGTGACCAAGTCTCTTGAAGTGTCAGATATGATTTGCACTGAATGTGGGTCTACCGAATTCGCTATCAGAGATTTTTGTATTAATTTCGATAGTGAAAGGTTAGTGTTTATTGCCTCACTTCCACCTCTTAAAATCACACTATTCCCTGATTTTATGCAAAGTGCCGAGGCGTCGGTAGTCACATTTGGTCTTGACTCATAGATGATTCCAACAACACCAATTGGCGATCGTACTTTTTTTATCTTTAATCCATTTGGTCTTACTCCAATATCGAGCATTTTTCCGATTGGATCTGGTAATTTAATAATATCTTGAACACTAGAAATCATATTATCAATTCGAGTATTGTCTAGCAGTAGTCGATCTCTAAAACTTTCTTTTGCGCAAGACGACAAATTATCTAAATCAATTTTGTTATTTAAAATGACCTCTGATCTGTTTTTATCGATTTGCTCGCAGAGGGTTTGGAGTAAATAATTTTTTGTTTTTGACGATAATTTACTGACGTTTTGTGACGCTAAATTTGCTTTTTTTGCGATTTCAATTATCGGAGTTTGCGTATTAATATTGTTAATCTCTTTTTATTAGCTCGGAGTTCATGAGATACGAGCGAGTTAATCTAGTTTATTGAAAAGCTAGGTATAAAAATAATCTTTAATTCTAAGGTTTCAATGAAGATTTTAAAAGAACTTGTCTCCTCTAATGACTGGTTTGTTCTCACTGGTTCAGGGGTTAGTGTTGACTCTGGCATTCCTACGTATAGGAATAATGATGGGAAATGGATGAGATCTAAGCCAGTGGAGATATCAGATTTTCTTGACTCATGTGAGGCGAGGAAACGGTTTTGGTTGAGGAATATGCTTGGGTGGAAGTTTATGTCAAAGGCTATTCCGAATAGCAATCATCAATATTTATCGACACTACAGAAAAAAGGACAACTTAATTGCATTGTTACTCAGAACGTGGATGGTCTCCATCAAAAAGCAGGGAGCAGCAATGTAGTGGATTTACATGGTCGAATCGATACTGTGACTTGCGTAACTTGCGGTTTGAAATTCTCTCGCGAGTACATACAAAACTTACTGATTGAAAAAAACCCCAAGTTTGCTCAGATAACCGGAAAAATACTTCCCGATGGAGATGCAAAGATTGATAACGTGAATTATCAATCTTTTAATATATTAGATTGCCCCAATTGTGGAGGAATTCTCAAGCCGGATACAGTATTTTTTGGTGAATCTGTCCCCAAAAAAATTGTCGATAGGACATTCAAACTTCTTGACACATCTCCCGGAGTTCTGGTGATTGGATCCTCTTTGGCGACATACTCTGGTTATAAATATTGCCGATATGCAAAAGAAAATAACAAGCGAGTGCTTATTATTAATAAAGGACCAACTCGAGCTGATGATATTGCAGATATCAAAGTTTCTGAGGACTGTGCTCTTGTTTTATCTGGATGGTTAGCAGAGATTAATTAAATTTTAAGATGCGGAACGACAATATCCATAATGATGTCAATATGCGCGTCACTGTCATTCAAGCATCTAATGTACTCAAATTCTTCTCCGCCTGACTCCATAAAAATTTCTCGCGCTTCTTCATTTATTTCCTCAATGGTTTCGAGGCAGTCAGAAGAAAAACCAGGACATAGAACAAAAATCTTTTTGATATTTTTTTCAGGCAATTTCTCAATAGTTTCATCAGTATATGGCTGAAGCCATGGCTCTCTCCCAAAGCGAGATTGAAATGTTGTCATAATTTTATCATTATCAAAGTCTAATGATTCTGAGACTAACCTTGTCGTTTGATGACAAAAACAATGGTAGGGATCACCATTCTTTAAATATCTTTCAGGTGTCCCATGATAAGACATAACTATCGCATCGGGCACACCACTTTTTTCCAATTGTGTTTCAATACTAGTAACGATAGCTTTAATAAAATTTTCCGATTGATGATATCCACCAATAAAATGTAATTCAGGGACCCATCTCGTCTTTTTAAAAACGTCTGCAACGGCATCAAAAGTTGATCCCGTAGTTGCTCCTGAGTATTGAGGATATAATGGGAGAATTGTGATATTGCGGACATTTTTATTGGTTAGCTTTTCTATCGCAGTTTGTATTGAGGGATTCCCATAACGCATTCCTAGCTCAACAGGTACCTCAAAACCGAACTTTTTATGGAGTTTCTCTTGTAGCTTTTTAACCTGCGAAACTGAGTAAACCAACAGAGGTGATCCTTGATCAGTCCAAACGGTTTCGTATAGTTTTGCAGATCGGCGAGGCCTAATTCTGAGTATTATCAGATTTAAGATTAGCCACCATATAATTTTAGGGATTTCTACAACTCTAGGATCACTCAGAAACTGTTTTAAATAGGGTCTAAGTTTTGATGAAGTTGGTGCATCAGGTGTTCCAAGATTACACAAGAGAACGCCGCTTTGGGGCGAGATTCCTTTGTGATCATAATTTGTTTCACCTTTATATTTCATATCTCGCCTTAATAACTCGTCTCTCCGATAGAGTGAACATACGCCAGCTCAAATAATTGAGATCGCTTTTATCACTTATCTGGCTATAATGCGGACTTTTTAAAGTATAAGTCAATGTATGAATAATCCTCCTTCAAATCGAAAGACTTTTGCGATAATTTCGCATCCTGATGCTGGGAAAACAACGATAACGGAAAAATTGCTCCTTCTGGGGAACGTCATTCAGGTCGCTGGGACTGTTAGAGCAAGAAAGAGTGATCGGCATGCAGTATCTGATTGGATGGCAATAGAAAAAGAACGAGGTATTTCTGTAACATCCTCCGTCATGCAGTTCCCTTATGAGAATCACGTGATTAATTTACTTGATACTCCCGGACATGAGGATTTTTCTGAAGACACATATCGCACACTCACTGCAGTTGACTCTGCCTTAATGGTTCTTGATGGAGCAAAGGGTGTCGAGAGTAGAACTGTAAAATTAATGGATGTATGTAGACTCAGAGATACCCCGATAATAACGTTTATTAACAAAATGGATCGCGATATACGAGATCCGATTGATCTTTTAGATGAAATTGAAGAAGTTTTAGAGATAAATGCGACACCCATTACCTGGCCTATTGGCATGGGGAAACACTTCATTGGCACCTATAACTTAATTACGAAGACGATATATTTGTATCGAAAAGATACCCAAAAGAACGTGCAGGAAATTCAAGTCGATAGTTTAACCGATCCAGCAGTTAGAGAATTGCTTGGATCCACCTATGATGACTTCATCTCTGAGTTAGAACTGATACAAGGTGCTGGAGCATCGTTCGCACTTGATAAGTTTTTATCTGGTGAATTGACGCCTGTTTTCTTCGGTACAGCTCTCAACGGTTTTGGCGTAAATGATATGTTAGACCATTTTGTAAAATGGGCACCTCAACCCCAAGCTAGAGAAGCGAATGCAAGAAGCATTTCTCCACTGGAAAAACAATTCACCGGATTTGTCTTTAAAATCCAGGCAAATATGGATCCCAAACACAGAGACCGGATGGCTTTTTTAAGAATCTGTTCAGGGAAATACGAGAAAGGAATGAAGCTTATGCAGGTTCGAACTGGAAAAAGCATGAGAATATCTGATGCGGTAGGATTCAAAGCAGGAGCGAGAATATCTCTTGAAAAGGCAGAGACGGGAGATATTATTGGCATTCATAACCATGGATCTATTCAAATCGGTGATACTTTCACCGAGGGTGAAGAATTGAAATTTTCTGGTATTCCATATTTTGCCCCAGAATTATTCCGCAGAATAAGGCTTAGTAATCCTTTGAAGGCCAAACAATTACGAATGGGAATAAAACAATTATCGGAGGAGGGAAGTATGCAGGTCTTCTTTCCAATATCAAGCAACGAAATTATTGTGGGTGCGATAGGGCAATTACAGTTTGATCTCGTAGTCCATCGATTAAAATCTGAGTACAGTGTTGAGGCGATTTATGAGCCAATCAACGTTGCGAGCGCTCGCTGGATTAATGCTACAGACATAAAGGCTCTTGAATTATTTAAAACTAAAGCAAATGCTCATTTGGCGGTAGATGGTGGAAATCATTTAACTTATTTGGCTCCAACTAGTGTAAATTTGTCACTCGCGCAGGAAAAGTATCCAGAAATTGAATTTTCTGCAACAAGAGAGCACTAGTAAGAAGTTCAAAATGATAAAAAAAAATAACATTGTTGTATCGGAGTCACAATGTCCTCAGAGTCTTCGAGCGAATAGACCTGCTTGGTTAATATGGTTAGGTCGAAATGTATTGAGAATTTTAGGTTGGAGAGTAATCGGAGAGGTTCCAAACCTGAAGAAAATTATCCTCATTGGTGCGCCGCATACCTCGAATTGGGATTTTGTGATTGCGATGGCTACTCTTTTGGGACTAAACATCAAGATGAACTGGATGGCTAAACATACTATCTTTAAGTTTGGATTTAAAACATTGTTAGAGTGGTTGGGAGGTATTCCAACGAACCGATTGCAACCAGATTTAATTGTAAAAAATGTAACTAGATTAATGCAAAGAGAGGGGAGTATGGTTTTAGGGTTGACTCCAGAGGGAACGCGTAAAAAAGTAAAAACTTGGAAAACAGGTTTCTTGAGATTCGCAAAGAATCTTGAGTGTCCAATTTTGATGGTTGGACTTAATTTTCCTGAAAAATTAGTTGTCATTGGAGAAACATTTTACCCCACAGGAAATAATGAAAAAGACTTATTGGCGATCCAAACTTATTATCAGCAATTTAAAGGGAAAAAGCCCGATCAGTTTTAGTCCTGTACAAAAATAAAATATATTCCTACAACTTTTTGTTATTATTTCCGCGAGATATACTTAATAAATGTTTGATGAGGATAACCTCTATGTCATTCCAACAATCTAATTTGTCCAAATTCTTCGTCGTTGCGGCGTCTTTTACGATTATAGTGTCTGGCTTAAAGCTAGCAGCGTCGATTTTTGTACCTTTCTTGCTGGCAATTTTTATCTCAATATTGGTGTCTCCTCTATTAAAAATCTTAAAGTCAAAAGGATTGAGTAATGGATTGGCGATTATGCTCATAATCTCTTTGATTGTCGGTTTTGGCTTAATTATTGGATCTGTCGTGGGGGCCTCGGTTACAGAATTTAGAGAGGATTTGCCAGAATATACCTCGAAATTATCAATCATGAGTTCTCAAATTCAAAAAAGTCTCGCAAATTTGGGTTTTGTGATTAATGAGAACCAGTGGAGTGATAGTTTTAATCCAAGTATTGTATTGTCAGCTATTGGAACATCTTTAAATTCTTTTGGGAGTGTATTGACGAATTCTTTTTTGATCTTGTTGACTGTTGTTTTCATATTGACTGAGAATGTAGGTTTTGCCGAGAAATTGCGTAATGCGCGAGGTAAAGAGAGTGATCATGCATGGCTAGAAAAATTTGCCACCAGCGTACATGGATATATCGCTATAAAAGGAGTCGTGAGCTTAATAACAGGAGCGCTTGTATTTATTTTATTAACAATTGTTGGAGTAGAATATGCAGTCCTATGGGGTGTAATTGCGGTTTTATTAAATTTTATTCCAACGGTTGGATCTATCATAGCAGCCGTTCCTGCAGTTTTATTGGCACTCATCCAGCTATCTTTCATTGACTCTGCTATTGTACTCGCGGGTTATATCTTGATAAATGTCTTAGTAGGAAATGTCATTGAACCAAAATGGATGGGCAAAGGATTAAATCTTTCCCCATTTGTTGTTTTCGTTTCGTTAGTGTTTTGGGGATGGGTGCTTGGGCCGGTTGGCATGCTTTTGTCAATTCCACTTACTATCCTAGTTAAGATTGCGCTTGAAACGCAGGAAGAGACCAAATGGATCGCTGTGCTCCTTGGCGATAATCAAAACAGTAAAGATCTCGATAGTATTTTGAAAAAGGGCTAAACACAAAGCGTTCTGTTAATTTTTTTATTAGAAATAAAAAAAGGGAGGCATAAGCCTCCCTCTGTGTCTGAGCTTTTTGAGTACTACTGACCCCAACTAACTCCACGGTAAACACCGCTATTGCTTTTTTCTGCTTTTGCGATTTGATCTACGTGATACTCAGCGCCTCTGTATAAACGAGGAT
>ENA-OSEY01000581-OSEY01000581.1-marine-metagenome-genome-assembly--contig:-NODE-581-length-26535-cov-3.822360_pt1 | contig 26535 bp, 24 predicted proteins | sample MGYA00248465_ERZ534230 | MGnify/ENA primary metagenome ERZ534230 (study PRJEB26409, sample SAMN06344110) | marine metagenome | isolation source: Sea water from surface | place: Atlantic Ocean:Southern...
TATATTTCTAATTGTGGCATTTACTTTACCAGTGATAGCGTTCAGTAAAGCTATACTTAATTTCCTGTTTGTAGTTCCAGAAAACTTAATTGCGTTAATCAACTTCGGTTTATTGTCGTAATCGACTAATTCTTCGTTAGGGTTTAAAAATTCATCCTCGTCAAAATTAACTTCCTGTCCAATTCTTCTGCTGTAAAAAAAATCACCTCCTCTAAAATCACCTCCATCTGCTTTTTTAAAAATATTGGCACCTTCTGTAAAGAAAGCTCTATTTTCATCAAATCTCTGTTCAAAAGGGGATAAGTTAAGTTCTTCATCATCGAAAGTAACTTGTCCGAAATCAGGTATCAATGTAGCATCCAAAGTAAAACTGTTAGACAATCCATACTTTATATCCATTCCAGCAGAATAAATTGATGAAGGAGACGAACCATTCTTTAGATTAAGAGCTGTTTGACCGTATGGGTAAAGGAATAAACGTAATGGGGGTTGAATGTTTTCCAGTCCGTTAACGATACCAAGTGACTCATACCATTTGTAAACCTTAGTATCGACAGGGCTCCATGAATACCATTCTTCTAGATCTGCCACAGCTCTCGAAAAATTAATGCCCCATTTTTGTATATTTTTTTCGGGAAACCTCAGTGCACTGTATGGTATTTTCATTTCCAGAGACCAACCATCTTTTGTGATTTGAACTTCCCCCTCAAAAACTGTATCGTAATCCCTTCCTCCAGAATTCCAATCACCAGACCAAAGTCCGTCTACAATAGCACCTGCACTTGTTATTCCAAATCCATGGTGATTTTCCTTGTCGTTATATGTATCTATAGATACAAAAAATAATTCGCTGAAAGAATCCCAAGGATTATCTCTCTCGCTAAGCTCCATGGGAATATCTCCAGGATGATGTAAATATGCACCAACATATACAGCATCATCATCATACATGAAAAATGCTGTAGTTTCGTATTCCTCTGGAATTTTTTTTCCACTTCTTGTCTCTGGTCTCCAAAGTGTAAATTCTCTAAGTTTTTGGGAATTTCTCCACTCTTTATCATCAATAAAACCATCTACTTTCGGGGCATTTTCAGTCCTGTATGCATTAAATGATTTTCTGTCTTGTGAGTAAGAGTTTAAAATTGTAAGAAAAATTGCGATTAAAAAAAATCCTTTTTTCATGCGGGGCCAAATATATACAATTAATAACTTTGACTTAACAATTATTAATTGGTTTATTAATGAACAAAGATTATGCTATACTGGCTGGTGGATGTTTTTGGTGCACTGAAGCAATTTTTGAAAATGTTGATGGAGTGATTAGTGTTTACCCAGGATATATTGGTGGTAAAAATGAAAATCCCTCATACGAAGAAGTTTGTACTGGAAATACGGGACATGCTGAAGCAGTCAAAATTGAGTTTGAATTGGCTAAAATTTCTTACGAAAAAATTTTGGATATATTTTTTAAAACACATGATCCAACAACACTCAACAGACAAGGGAATGATATTGGCACACAATACAGAAGTGCTATATTTTACAGTGATGAAAAAAAATTTGAAATTGCTACTAAGAAAATTAATGAATTGCAAGATGATTACGTTGGTAAAATCGTAACCTTACTGGAAAAAGAAACAACGTTCTACATCGCTGAAGAATATCATCATAAATATTTTTCCAAAAATCCGTTTAACGCGTATTGTTTTTCAGTAATAAAGCCAAAAGTTGATAAGTTTAAATCTAGTCAGAAATAAATTTCTTAAACCCTAATCTTTTCAGCATTTTCTTTTCAAAATTCCAAAAGAATTTAAATTGACCAAAAACAAATGCAACAACCAAGAGAATTATTTGGTAAACAAATGTTATTATGAGTATCCTAATAGTCCAATAAACAAAAATGTTTAAATCTGATTTCTTAATATTAATCAATTCCATCAAAGGATCCGATATGTAAGCAGCAGTTGATCCTGTAATTCCAAATACAATAAAAATAATAACTAGTTGGGAATTGGATTTAATTCCATATTTCAATTTAAATTTATTAAACATCACTTAAATTCAGAAATGATTTGGTCAGCAAGTTCTAATCCAATCCTTTCTTGTGCTTCACTTGTTGCAGCACCAATGTGGGGAGTTAATGATATTTTTGAATTCATTAAGGTTTTTATTGAGGGATTGGGTTCATTTTCAAACGTATCGAGTCCAGCAAATTTAATTTTACCCGAGTCAATGAAATCTATTAAAGATTCTTCATTGATAACACCCCCTCTGGCAGCATTAACTATACCAACTCCATCTTTCATTTTGCTAAATTCCTCTTTATCAATTAGATATTTTTTTTGTGCTGGAACGTGTAGCGTTATGTAATCAGAATTAATGAGAAGTTCATCTAAACTTACTAAGCTTGGCTTGAATGATATTGATTGCCCATCAAAAAAACTAACTTTAATTTCAGCTTCCTTTAAAAAATGGTCAGAAAAAATCACATTCATGCCACATCCATAAGCAATCTTTGCAACTTCTTGACCAATTCTTCCAAAACCAATTATACCAATTGTCTTATTTTTTAATTCGGAACCCTTGGAATAATTTTTTTTTAGCTTTTTAAAATTTACATCACCCTCTAGTGGCATGTTACGGTTTGAATCATGTAAAAATCTGGAACAAGTCATTATATGGGCAAATACAAGTTCAGCAACGGAAAGTGATGAAGCTCCAGGTGTATTAATTACACGAATCCCTTTGGATTTTGCATATTCAACATCAATATTATCCATTCCAACACCACCTCGTCCAATAAGTTTTAATGATTCACATGAATCAATAATATCTTTTCTTACTTTGGTTGCACTTCGAACCAGTAAACATGTAATGGAATTTCTATTTATGTAATCAATGATTTGGTCTTGAGCAACATTAGTAGTTATCACTTTGAAACCATTATTTTCCAATTTTTCTACACCAACTTGTGAAATACCGTCATTTGCTAAAACTATCATATGTAATTTTTAAATTTTTTTATCGTATCAATTAAAATCTCAACAGAACTTATGTCCATAGCATTATAGATTGAAGCTCTATATCCACCAACTGATCTATGACCATTTAATCCTGAAATGTTATTTTCAATTAACATTTTATCAAAGATATCCTTATGTTTTTCATCATTCAGATTAAAGGTAACGTTCATTATACTTCTATCATCAACATTTGCGAAGCCACTAAAAACATCATCACTGTCAATTTCACTATACAAAATCTCAGACTTTTTACGATTTAAATTTTCAACAACTTCAATACCTCCTTTTTTTTCTAACCATTTTAAGCTGAGCATGCATGCATAAACTGAGAAAACGGGTGGTGTGTTAAACATGCTGTCTTTATCAAAATGAATTTTATAGTTTAACATTGAGGGAACTGTTCTGCATATGGATTCTAATATTTCTTTCTTTAATACAACTAGGGTAGCACCAGCTGGTCCTATATTTTTTTGGGCTCCAGCATAAATCAAATCAAATTCATTAAAGTTTAGATTTCTTGAAAAAATATCAGAACTCATATCAGAGAATAACGGACAAGGTGACTCAGGAATTTTATGAAATTGTGTTCCATAAATGGTATTATTGGTCGTTATATGAACATAGTCCATATCATCCCTGATTTTGTAGTCTTTTGGTATATAATTGAAGTTATTTTCTTTTGATGATGCAATTTCAATTACTTCACCAAATAGTTTGGCTTCTTTCATTGCTTTAGTTGACCACGATCCAGTATCAACATAACCAGCTTTGCTATTAAGGAAGTTATATGCAATCATTAAAAATTGTAGACTCGCTCCACCTTGAAGAAATAGTGATGTATATTCGCTCTCATCAAGATCAAGCAAGTGCAGGGCCATTCTTCTTGACTCACTCATTACATTAACAAATTCTTTGCTTCTGTGAGAAATTTCAAGAATTGACAAGTCAATTCCATCAAAATTTAAAATTGATTTGGATGCTTTATCGAAAACTTCGTTAGAGAGGATGCTGGGACCTGCGCTGAAATTGTGTTTTTTCATTTAGGTCATGCAAATTAATAAAAATAAAAGGTATTGTACTTGGCTTACTCATTAACTTTTAACAAAAAATCAACAGTATTCAAATCATCTGCAAAATCTAGAAGTGAGGGGCTTTGTGTCATTCCAAATTTTGTAGAGTTTTTAACAAGATTATTGCTTACAATACATTGTAATTTGTCTTTATTAACATCTAAGTATTTTTTTAACTTATGCAATGAGTCATATTTCTCGTAATACAAAACACTAATTGGTGAGCCTAATTTTTTACTTTCCTTTAGGATGATCAAACCATTCTCATAAAACTTTTCATTATTTAGTAGAAAGACGGATTTATTGTAAGTATAGTTGTTGTTGTATGAATTATTATTTAGTATTTTTTTCCACTCCAATGATGCTTTAAAAATTCTATCTAAATTATAATCCTCTGGTATAAATATTTTTGAAACGTTGCGACAACCCATGCCATAGTATAAAAATATGTCCTTCATTAATTTTTTTAAATCTTCATCATTTTCTTCCCCATTTAGAATGGCAACCGAGTTTCTATTTTTTCTAATTATTTTGGGATATTTATTGAAATATTTTTCAAAAAAATGAGTGGAAGTATTATTCCCTGTTGCAATTACAGCGTCTATTTCCAAATTAATTTTTTCTATAATTTTAAAACAATTTTTAAATTTTGGTTCCCAACCTAGTAACAGCTCAAAAATTAAATTGTAAAGTATACTATCCTTAGATGATTTCTTAATTATAGATTTATGACCGCAAATAAATACGCATAAAAAATCATGAAATCCAACAAGTGGAATATTACCAGCCATAATTATCAAAATATTTTTTGAATTTTCGGTTTTGTCCTTTGGTACTAATTTTTTTAGATTAATTTCATTCAAATGCTTTGCCCAATAATTTAGACAGTTTATTATATTTTCGAAATCAAAAAATGAGTTTTGATATATAGCTTCTTGAACTTTTTTATCAGTAAAATTAAATAGCCTCTTATCAAATTCATTGTTATTTTTTTTTAAATATGCGGAAAAAAACCTTCCTAATTTTGACAATAATTTAATTCTTGAATTAATATTCATTTGGAAATTTTAAAAAGTAAAGATATTAGTTAATTTTGTTACCAATTTATGGCAATAAAAATTACTGACGATTGTATTAATTGTGGTGCCTGTGAACCTGAATGCCCAAACACAGCCATATACGAGGCATCATTTGACTGGAAATATTCTGAAGGAACATCACTCAATGGTGAGGTAGTTTTACCTGGTGGAAAGTCAGTAGATGCTGATAAGCACCAAATACCTGTTTCTGATGAGTATTATTTTATTGTGACTGATAAATGTACAGAGTGCAAAGGATTTCATGACGAGCCTCAATGTGCTGCTGTATGCCCAGTTGATTGTTGTGTACCCGATGATGATAACGTAGAAAGCGAGGATTTTCTTTTGTCTAAACAAAAATTCATGCATCCCGAAGAATGAAGGCTGGAATTGTTGGATTACCAAATGTTGGAAAATCTACCTTATTTAATTGTTTAACTAATTCAAAAGCACAAAGTGCTAATTTTCCGTTCTGTACAATTGAACCTAATGTCGGAGTTGTCAATATTCCAGATACAAGGTTAAATAGAATTGTAGAGCTTATTGAACCTGAAAAAGTTGTTCCTAATACTGTAGATATTGTAGACATTGCAGGGTTGGTCAAAGGTGCTAGTAAAGGAGAAGGTTTAGGAAATCAATTTCTGTCGAACATTAGAGAAACTAATGCTATAATTCATGTTTTGCGTTGTTATCAAAATGAAAATATAACTCATGTAGAGGGAAGCGTTGACCCACTCAGAGACAAAGAAATAGTAGATTTTGAATTACAGCTGAAAGACTTAGAATCATTGGAGAAAAGAAAAGAAAAAATTATAAAGCATTTGAAGATCGGAGGAAATGAATATAAAAAAGAGTTTGTTTTTGTTGAACAGTTGATTGAACACCTCAAAAAGGGATTATCATTAAGAAATTTTAACATTGATTCGGAATCCTATGAAAAATATTTAAAACCACTTTCATTACTTACCCTAAAACCAGTTTTGTATGTATGTAATATAGATGAAAAATTGATTAACAATAATGATCAGCTTCTTACAAATACTCTAAAACAGTTGAAGAAAGAAAATTCTAAAATAATTATAATAGCTGCAAAAATAGAGCAGGAAATAAATGAACTTGACAGCTATGAGGACAGGCAAGTTTTTTTAAATGATTACGGGTTGAAAGAATCAGGCACAAGTTTACTCATAAATGAAGCCCACAAGCTGTTAAATTTATCTACCTTTTATACAGCCGGAAAAAAAGAAGTGAGAGCTTGGACATTTATAAATGGATCAAAAGCACCAAAAGTAGCTGGAGTTATTCATTCAGATTTTGAAAAAGGTTTCATTAAGGCAGAGGTTATGAAATTTGATGATTTTGATGAACACCTCAGTGAGGCAAAAGTAAAAGAAGCTGGTAAACTGAAAACAGAGGGGAAAGACTATACTGTTTGTGATGGTGATATTATTCATTTCAGATTTAATAACTAGATAAAGATTTCAACATTTCTCTCCTTATAATTGTTAATTAATTTGTCATTAAGGCGCATAAAATAAATCCATAGTGTTTTATATTTAGAATCTTAAAATGCCGACTTCTACATCTTATACTGAAGAAAATATTAGGTCCCTAGACTGGAAAGAGCACATTAGGATGCGACCTGGTATGTATATTGGAAAATTAGGTGATGGCTCTGCATCTGATGATGGAATTTACATTTTACTCAAAGAAATTATTGACAATTCTGTTGATGAGTTTGTAATGGGGGCTGGTAAAACAATTGAAATCACATTAAAGGACAATATCATTAAAGTTAGAGACTATGGCAGAGGTATTCCACTTGGTAAAGTGGTTGATGTTGTTTCGCGTATGAATACTGGAGGAAAGTACGATACAAGAGCCTTTAAAAAATCTGTTGGCCTAAATGGAGTTGGAACAAAAGCCGTAAATGCCTTATCTTCCTCTTTCAGTGTCGAGTCAGTTCGAGATGGAAAATCAAAGATCGTAAGCTTCGAATTGGGAGAAATTATCGATTCACCACCCATTGAAGAATCTACCAAAAGAAAAGGAACTGCAATTATTTTTCAACCAGATTCATCAATATTTAAAAATTATAAATTCAGAAATGAATACATAGTAAAGATGATAAAATACTATGTATACTTAAATCCTGGTCTCTCAATAATTTTTAATGGAGAAAAATTTAAATCTGAAAATGGGTTAAAAGACCTTATCGAAGACAATAATAATATTGATGATTTTTTATATCCAGTTATACATTTAAAGGGAAATGATATAGAAATTGCAATAACGCATAATAAAAAACATTACAGCGAAGAGTACTATTCTTTTGTAAATGGACAAAATACAAGTCAGGGGGGGACCCACCTAAATTCTTTTAAGGAAGCAATAGTAAAAACAATTAGAGATTTTTTTAAAAAAAATTATGATTCTTCTGATATAAAAAAATCAATAATTTCAGCCATTAGTATCAAAGTTATGGAGCCAGTTTTCGAGTCCCAAACAAAAACTAAACTTGGATCAACAGAAATGGGAGGTGGTTTGCCAACAGTGCGTTCATACATATTAGAATTCATATCAAAAAATCTTGATAATTATCTTCACAAGAATAAAGATGTTGCAGAGGGAATCCAAAGAAAGATCATACAGGCTGAGAGAGAAAGAAAAGAATTATCAGGAATTAGAAAATTAGCTAGAGAAAGAGCAAAAAAATCAAGTTTACACAATAAAAAATTAAGAGACTGTAGAGTCCACTTGGGCGATATGAGTAATGAAAGAAGATTAGATACTACAATATTTATTACAGAGGGTGATTCTGCCAGCGGTTCAATAACAAAGTCTAGGGATGTTAATACTCAAGCAGTTTTTAGCCTAAGAGGAAAACCACTCAACTCATATTCAATGACTAAAAAAATTGTTTATGAAAATGAAGAGTTTAACCTTCTTCAAGCAGCATTAAATATTGAGGAAGGAATAGAAAAACTTAGATATAATAAAATTGTAATAGCTACAGACGCGGATGTTGATGGTATGCATATTCGTTTATTGATTATAACTTTTTTTCTACAGTTTTTCCCCGAGTTGATAAAGGAGGGTCATCTTTTTATATTACAGACACCGCTGTTCAGAGTTAGAAATAAAAAGGAAACAATCTATTGTTACTCAGATATAGAAAAAAGTGAAGCATGTGACAAGTTGGGTGCAAAGGTTGAAATAACTAGGTTTAAGGGATTGGGAGAAATTTCACCAAATGAATTCAAAAATTTTATTGGGGATAGCATAAGACTGGATCCTGTAATTATTAATAAAGAGACCAGTGTAGATGATCTGTTGTCATTTTACATGGGAAAGAATACACCTGACAGACAAAACTTTATAATAGATAATTTAAAGGTTGATATAGACTCAGCATGATTGAAGAAAATTTTGATAAAGAAGATTTTTTAGTTCCAATTTCGGGGATGTACAAGGAATGGTTTATTGATTATGCCTCTTATGTTATTTTGGAAAGAGCTGTTCCTGCCATTGAAGATGGATTAAAACCTGTTCAGAGAAGAATTTTGCATTCCATGAAAGACTTAGATGATGGAAGATTTAATAAAGTTGCCAATATTGTTGGGCACACAATGCAGTATCATCCCCATGGCGATGCAAGTATTTCAGATGCGATCGTTCAGATCGGACAAAAAGAGTTACTAATTGATACTCAAGGAAATTGGGGCAATATTTTAACGGGTGACTCAGCAGCAGCATCTAGATATATTGAAGCTAGACTTTCTCCGTTTGCACTTGATGTTGTTTACAGTCCCAAAATTACCAATTGGCAACTATCATATGATGGAAGAAGAAAAGAACCAGTCAATTTTCCTGTTAAATTTCCATTGCTTTTAGCACAAGGTGCCGAGGGAATTGCAGTAGGATTGTCAACAAAAATTCTCCCTCACAATTTTGTTGAATTAATTGATGGATCAATCAAGTGTTTAAAGGGAAGAAAATTTCAATTATATCCTGATTTCCCAACCTCTGGAGTTGTTGATGTAACAAACTATAATGATGGAAAAAGAGGGGGTAGGATTAAAGTGAGAGCAAAAATAAACCAGCTAAATAAAAATACTTTAATAATAACCCAAATACCTTACACAACAACAAGCAGTAGCTTAATTGATTCAATTTTAAAAGCCAATGAAAAGGGTAAGATTAAAATTAAGAAGATTGAAGATAATACTGCTTCTGATGTTGAAATTCTAATTCACCTTCCAAACGGAGTTTCACCTGATAAAACAATTGATGGACTATTTGCTTTTACCAATTGTGAAGTATCAATTTCTCCACTTGGTTGTATTATTGAAAATAACAAACCATTATTTACCGGAGTATCTGAAATGTTGATTAAATCAACTATGAATACAAAGGAACTACTAAAAAAGGAATTAGAGAACAAATTGAAAGAGTTAAATCAATTATGGCACTCATCAACTCTTGAAAAAATATTTATTGAAAAAAGAATTTACAGGCTGATCGAAGACAAAGATTCTTGGGAATTGGTTTTGGAGGCAATAAAAGATGGTCTGAAACCTCATATAGATTTACTTAAACAAGTAGTGACTCATGATGATGTGATTAAATTAACAGAAATCAGAATAAAACGAATCTCAAAGTATGACATTGATAAAGCTGATAAAAAAATTATTGAGATAGAAAATCAAATTGAAGAAACTAATTACAATTTGGAAAACCTAAATGATTTTGCAATTAATTATTTCAAAGATTTAAAATTAAAGTATGGCAAGAACAGGGATAGAAAAACTGAAATCAAAATTTTTGATGATGTTGATGTAAAAAAAGTCGTCGTTAGAAATGCTAGACTTTATGTTAATAGATCAGAAGGTTTTATAGGAACATCGCTACGAAAGGAGGAGTATGTAGAGGAATGTTCTGACATTGACGATGTTATTGTGTTCACAAAAAAAGGCAATATGATTGTAACTAGAGTTGAAAATAAGAAGTTTATTGAAAAGGGAATTGAACATGTTGCTGTCTTCAAGAAAAAAGATTCCAGAACAATTTATAACATGATATATAGAGATGGTAAAACTGGCATAACATTTATAAAAAGATTTAATGTTACGGGTGTAACAAGAGATAAAATATATAATTTAACCACTGATCACCCTAAAACAATTTTGCTTCATTTGACATCCAATCCAAATGGGGAAGCTGAGATAGTAACGATTATTTTACGCCAATCAGGTTCTATAAAAAAATTAAAATGGGATTTAGATTTTGCTGACTTATCAATAAAGGGTAGATCTGTAAAGGGAAATATAGTTTCTAAACATACAGTTCAGAAGGTTTTATTTAAAGAAAAGGGATTATCCACTTTAAAGCCAAGAAAAATTTGGTTTGATGAAACAGTACAAAGAATTAATGTTGATGGTAGAGGAGAATTACTTGGTGAATTTAAGGCTGATGATGATTTGATAATTTTTCAGCAATCTGGAAAATTCAAAATTATTAAGCCTGATATTAATATGCACTTTCCTGAAGACATGATCATTCTTGAGAAACTGGACAGAGTAAAACCGGTTACGGTTGTTTATAATAATCTTAAAAAGAAAAAATATTTTGTTAAGAGATTTACTGTTGGGCTTACCAAAGGAACTCAAAATTATATTGAAAAATCCAAAGATTTAGTAACAGAATTGGTTTTGACAGACTGGAAGCCCCTGATTGAGATTGTATACAGGGATAAATCGATTGAACCAAAAAAAATCGATCTGTCAAATTTTATCTCTGTCAAAGGATTAAAAGCTAAAGGAAATCAACTTGAACACAAAGAAATTAAACTGATTAATAAGCTTGACCCCATCCCTTATGAACCACCACTAAATGATTTAAATGACATTGAAGTTGTTGATGAAAAAATTGACTCAAATTTTAATGATGATGAAGCAAGTACTCAAACCAAACTGGATTTTTGATTTTTGAAAATCTTTAAGGCAAAATCATAATCATTTTCATAAACAAGTAATCTATGTGTGTAGTATAAATTGGTTATCCCAAAACCAGCCAAAACTGCAGATTGTTTATAGTCCTGAACTATATACTTTATATCAAAATCTTCAAGTATTGTACAGAATTTTTGAACTTCAATGAATGTGCCAGTAAAAAGTTCTTTTAATTTACTTTTATATATTCTCAAATCTATTTTTTCTAAATATAAAATTTTGACCTAAATAAACCTTCCTAACAACTTTGTCCTTTGCTAAATCTTCAGGCTTACCATCTTTTAAAATAGAGCCTTCAAACATTAAATATGTTCTGTCAGTTATTGCTAGTGTTTCTTGAACATTGTGGTCTGTAATTAAAACGCCAATATTTTTATTTTTTAGTTGAAAAATAATTTTTTGAATTTCTTCAACTGCAATTGGATCAACTCCGGCAAAAGGTTCATCAAGAAGTAAGAACTTTGGATCTGTTGCCAATGCTCTTGCAATCTCTGTTCTCCTTCTTTCACCGCCTGAAAGTAAATCTCCTCTATTTTTTCTGACCTTTTGCAAACTAAACTCTTCTATCAGTTCTTCAAGTTTTTTATTTTGATCTAATTTGGATAAACTGCCAATCTCTAGGACTGCTTTAATGTTATCCTCAACAGTTAATTTTCTGAAGACTGAAGCTTCTTGAGCTAAATATCCTATTCCTAGTTTTGCCCTTTCATACATGGGTTTATGAGAAATATTTTTATCGTTAAGCAATATCGAACCTAAATCTGATTTAATTAAGCCAACCATCATGTAAAAACATGTTGTTTTACCTGCACCATTAGGACCTAGAAGCCCAACAATCTCGCCTTGCGAAACTTTTATATTAACATTGTCAACAACTTTCCTGCCTTTGTATGCCTTTACAATATTTGTGGTTTTTAGGATCATTTATTTTTTAAAACAATTTTTGAAATGTATATACTAATTTGATACAATATTAAAATTGGAATTGCTACAATTATCTGACTTGCAACGTCAGGAGGTGTAATTATTGCAGCTAAAATGAGAACAAAAACAAGCGCATATTTTCTATATTTTACCAAAATTTTTGGAGTTACCAACCCAATCTTAGTTAAGAAATAAATTATTATTGGTAGTTCAAAAATAACACCCGATGACAATGCAGAAGCTCTTACGAGTGATATATAACTACTTAAATCAAAATCATTAAAAACTTCTTGACTCACGGTATAATTTCCCAAAAAGTTGATTGACAGTGGACATACTACATAGTATCCAAATGATACACCAATAAAAAATAATAGACTTGACACAAAAATAAATCCTCTAGCATACTTTTTCTCATTACTGTAAAGACCAGGACTTATAAAGCTCCAAAATTGATATAATACATAGGGGAACGAAATAACAAATCCTGCAGCAATTGACGTCATTATATGTGCTGAAAATTGTCCAGAAACCGTCCTACTTTGAATTCTAAATGGTAATTCGGTGATACAAAAACTATCATTAAGACCAATAAAATTGGATATATTACATAGTATTCTGTATGTTATAAAATTTGGATCTTTTGGTCCAAAAATAATATTGTCAAAAATATAGTCTTTGAATATAAAAGCTATTGAACCAGCAAGTACAATCCCCATTATAGCTCTTAAAATATGCCATCTTAGATCTTCAAGATGGTCTAAAAAAGACATTTCATTTGGATCAACTTTAGTCATCCTAAATCCCTGATTTTAAAATTTGATGTATGTGTACCATTCCCACATATTCACCACCTTTTGTTACAATTAATTGAGAAATTTTCTTTGAATTCATCAAACTTAGAGCGTCAAAGGCTAAGTATTCATGATCTATTATCATAGGAAGTTTATTTTCAAGAGAACTTATTTTTAGATGCAAGGGGTCTTCATATTTACTCAGAATCCTTCTTATGTCACCATCGGTGATTATACCCACAATTTTTTTTTGATTCATAATGACCGTAGCCCCTAACCTTTTCGAAGATATTTCATCAATTGCATCTTTTAATGTGTCATTGACAGAAACCATTGGTCTTAACTCATTATCCAAAATATCATCAACTGTCAAAGTTAATTTTTTCCCTAGTGAACCTGAGGGGTGAAACTTTGCAAATGACTTTACATCAAAATTTTTCAATTTCATTAACGTAATTGCAATTATGTCCCCAACTAACATTTGTATTATTGAACTTGTCGTCGGTGCAAGGTTATGTGGGCATGCTTCTTTTTCTATAGGGGTATGAATAAAGTATTCTGAGTTCTTAGCTAAAAATGAATCTTTGTTAGAGCATAATCCAATAATTACATTATTATTTTTTTTTAAATTTTTTACTAATTCTATTGTTTCAATATTATTACCACTTTTAGATATGAAAATTACAGCATCTTCATTTGATAAAATACCCATATCACCATGTAGCGCATCAGAGCCATGCATAAAAGCAGATGGTGATCCGGTAGAATTTAAAGTTGCAGCTACTTTCATGCCAACTAATGCACTTTTACCAATACCAGTTATTATAATTTTACCATCCAATTTGGCCAAATATTCAATTACATTACTTACATCATCAGCAATATTAATTTTTAATTTTTCAATTGTTTCCTCTTGAATTTTAATAACTTCATCTGATATTTTTCTGATATCTGTTTTGTTCACAACTTGTTTAAATTATAAATAACTATAGGGCTTAATTAGATTATATTTAATACAAAGGTACAAATATACCCTATTTGACATACAATGACCCTAAAAGCAGATCTTTCAAACTTATTGTTAAAGCACTTTGGTTTCAACAGTTTTAGAGAAAATCAGTTTGAAATAATAGAATCTCTAGTCACAGGTAATGATACCCTAGTTATCATGCCCACTGGAGGTGGAAAATCGCTTTGCTATCAGATTTCAGCATTATATATGAAAGGAGTCGCGATTATAGTTTCTCCACTTATTGCATTGATGAAAAATCAGGTTGATGTAATGAATGCATTATTTGAAAAAAAATTTGTTGCAAGTGTTTTTAATTCAACTCTTTCAACAACTGAAAAAAAACATGTCAAAGAAAATATTTTAAGTGGTCAAACGAAATTAGTTTATATCTCACCTGAGTCTTTTTCAAGAGAGAATAATATTAAATTTTTTAAAGACCAGACAATTTCTTTTGTTGCAATTGACGAAGCTCATTGCATTTCAGAATGGGGTCATGATTTTAGACCTGATTACAGAATTATATCAGAAACATGTGATAAAATTAGTACCAATATAAATAAGATAGCTTTGACCGCAACAGCAACTCCAAAAGTGAAAGATGATATTATTAAAAATCTAAATCTAAAAAACCATAAGATATTTCAATCCTCCTTTAATAGGCCAAACTTATTTTATGAAATCAGAAAGAAAGACAGCGACATTGACAAACAGATCATTTCATATATAAAATCTAATGAAACAAAGTCTGGAATAATATATTGTATGTCGCGAAAAAAAGTAGATCAACTTTCTGAATTACTACAAATTAATAATATCAAAGCTTTGCCTTATCATGCAGGTTTAGATTCCAAAATAAGATCCTCAAATCAAGATCATTTTCTAATGCAAAATTGTGATGTGATAGTTGCTACAATTGCCTTTGGAATGGGTATAGACAAGCCCGACATAAGATATGTAATTCATTACGATATTTCTAAATCCATAGAATCCTATTACCAAGAAACTGGAAGAGCTGGAAGAGATGGAGGAGAGGGACGTTGCATAGCCTTTTATTCATATCAAGATATTGAAAGGTTAGAAAAATTTTTATCATCCAAACCGATATCAGAAAAAGAACAAGGGTTATCATTATTAGAGGATGTTTCTGCTTACTGTGAGACATCTATGTCGAGGAGAAAATATTTACTTAATTACTTTGGTGAAGACTATGATGAAAATAATGGTTTAGGTAACAAAATGGATGATAATTCTATTGATATTAAAGAAAAAAAAGATATAAAATTCAATGTGTCAAAGGTTTTAAGCTGCATTAAAGAATTAAAGGAAAATTATAAGTTAAAGGAATTAGCGAATTATATAACTGGGATTGAAACAACCTTAATCAGATCTCATAAATTATTTGAAAGTGAACTTTTTGGTTTTGGTAAAAGTGAAGGAGTTGTTTTTTGGAAGTCTGTTCTAAGAAAAATGGTCGTAGAAAAACTTTTGGTAAAAAACATAGAAAGTTATGGGATTCTAAAAATCTCTGATTCAGGTCATGAGTTTATAAATCAACCATATTCAATTATGATGTCAATTGATAATGATTTTTCAGTCGATGATAAAATAAAAATTGAGCAAATAGATAAAAGTTATGCTATTGATAATGTATTGATTAATATTTTAAAAAAGGAAAGAATTACCTTATCAAAAAAATATAATCTACCTCCATTTGCAATTTTTCAAGATTCATCAATTGAGGAAATGACTCACAAATATCCAACATCAATTGAACAACTCTCCTTAATTAACGGAGTGGGCGAGGGAAAAGCAAAAAAATTTGGAGTATCATTCATAAATCTGATAAGCAACTACGTAAAGGAAAATAAAATTGAGGATGTTCAGGAAACAGTTATTAAATCAACTGGAACCAATTCACTTACCAAACTCTTTATTATTCAATCTGTTGATAAAAAACTTTCCATAGATGAAATTGCTAGTTCGAGAAAAATATCATATCAGGATGTTCTTTCTGAATTAGAAACAATTATATTTTCAGGAACTAAATTAGATTTGACTTATTTAGTAAATGAAATTTTTGATGAGGAATCCATAGATGAATTGAGTGAGTTTTTCCATGAATTAAAGTCTGATTCACTTGATCTTGTACTTGAGGAGTTTTCTGAAGATTATGAAACTGATGACTTAGCTTTGTTTAGATTGTACTTCTATTCAAAGCATGCGTCATGAATCTTTCCATTTAATGTTACAGCCTATACTTGGTTTCTGAACTGAAGTATTTTTTTCATTATTTAATGTGCAGTCAATTGCATTTCTCAGGTCATCTCCTGTAATTTCTAAATCATTCCCAGGTCTAGAATCATCAAGTTGTCCTCTGTAAACTAATTTTTTTTCCTCATCATATAAGAAAAAATCGGGAGTACAAGCAGCATCAAATGCTTTAGCAATATTTTGACTTTCATCATATAAATACGGAAAGTCAAAATTTTTATTTGTGGCTAGCTTTTTCATCATCAAAGGTGAATCCTGAGGATAATTAATCACATCATTACTACTAATTGCTACAATATTAATTTTTCCTTTATAAAACTTGGATATTGAAATTATTTCGTCAAGAACATGAATAACGAAAGGGCAATGATTGCATATGAACATAACTAGTGTCCCAATTTCATTATTAAGTTTTTTATGATCAAAAAATTGGTTGTTAATTGTATTAATAAGATTGAAATCAGGAAGTTTAGATCCTAAATCAATCATTTTTGATGGTGTTCTAGCCATTTTTAAAAATTTGATGCCATGATAGCATTGTTTTTGTAAATTTAGGAAATATTTAATGGAAGCAATTAATTCTTTTTTTTTAGAAATTTCCTCTACGCAAAGAGCATTGATACTAGCTCTTGGAATTTCATTTTTTTGGTTGCTTGAAGGAATAATACCTTTTCGAATATTATCATATAACAAATTCAAACATGCAATTACAAATATTTTACTAACATTAACTACAATACTTATCAATTTTAGCTTAGCATTTTTGATTGTGAAGACATCTGACTTTGTATATATTAACAAATTTGGAATGTTTTCTTACCTTGGAATTGATGGTATAACCCGTTTTATAATTACAATTTTAATCCTTGACCTAGTTGGTGCTTATTTTGCACACCTCTTTCAACATAAAATTTCATTTTTGTGGCCAATACATGCTGTTCATCATTCTGATGAAAGTGTGGATACAACAACAGCAAACAGACATCATCCAATAGAAAGTTTTGTGAGATTTTTCTTTACACTGATAGCTATATTTATATCTGAATCTTCAATAGCAATGGTTTTTTTATACCAATCACTCTCTGTAGCTTTTTCACAATTCAATCATGCTAATATCAACATTTCTGAAAAAGTTGATTATTTAATTTCATTGGTTTTTGTTTCACCTAATATGCACAAAGTTCACCACCATTACAAGATGCCATATACTGATTCTAACTACGGCAATATTTTTTCACTTTGGGACCGTTTATTTGGAACTTATATGAACTTAGATCTTGAAAAAATTCGATATGGTATTGATGATGATTATGATGATCAGAATAACTTTTGGAACGTTATTAAAAGACCATTTCGAAAAGTTTAAATATCTTCTAATTCAACTTCACTACTTTTTTTGTCTTCATCATCATTGTCAGATTGATTTTCCACATCCTCATTTTGATCATTTTTTGATTTAAAGTCTTTGTCATGAATCTCACTAATTACTTCTTCACCTTTTTCATCAATAATGTATTTGGTCATTTCACCAAGAGTATTTGAAAAATTTTCAAAATCTTCCTTGTAGAGATAGATTTTATGTTTTTTGAAGTAAAATGTTCCATCATCATTAGTAAATTTTTTACTTTCCGAAATTGTTAGGTAGTAGTCTCCTGCCTTGGTTGATCTTACATCAAAAAAATAGGTTCTCCTACCAGCTCTTACGACCTTTGAAAAAATATCTTCATTTACGTGTTGTTTACTTTCTTCCATTATTATTATTTGTTCAAAAATGGTTAAAAAAGTAAAATCAACAAAATCTTACTGGTTTTTTTTATTTTGTTTATAATTGATTTGATAGTAATATCCTTTCGGGTTCATTATTAATTCTTCATGATTCCCTGCCTCAATAATTTTACCATCCTTTAGAACTATTATTTTATTGCATTTTTTTATTGTAGATGTTCTTTGGCTAACAATTACTTTTGTAATATTTCCCGTTTCTATTAGCAGATTACTAGTTATTTCATTTTCAGTTTCCAAATCAACCGCTGATAAGCAATCATCTAACAATAAAATTTTTGGTTTTTTTATCAGTGCACGGGCTAAAGCAATTCTTTGTTTTTGACCACCTGATAAATTTATCCCTCTTTCTCCCAAGATAGAATCAAATTTTTGTGGAAAATCTTCAATTTCATCACTTATACATGAAACTTTTGAATATTTCTTTATTTCGGGCATTTGAGCATCATTTTTACCAAAGCGAATATTATTTTTAATTGTATCACTAAATAAAAAAGTTGTTTGAGGAACATAAGAAATATTTTCTCTGATATTATTTTTATTGTGGTTTTTTAAATTTAAATTATCAATCAAAATTTCACCACTCATAGGATCATAATTTCTTACAATAAGCTCCAATAATGTAGATTTCCCAGAGCCAACAGGACCTATTATTCCCAAAGATTCTCCTTTTTTTAACTTAAAGTTAATATCAGAAAGTGCTTTTATATTTGTTTCTTCATAAATGAAATTTATGTTCTTAAACTCAAGATCTCCGTTGATCTTTAAAATTTCTGAATTTTTATTGATAATCTTAATTTTTTCTTTTAAAAACTGATTTATTCTTGCTTGGCTAGCCTCCGCTTGTTGAACAATTGATGTTACCCATCCGACTGTGGCAACAGGCCATGTTAGCATGTTGACGTAAATTATAAATTCAGCAAGAATACCCAATTCAATTTTACCATCTATGAATTGATTACCTCCAATGTATATGACCAAAATATTGCTCACTCCTATCAATAGAACCATCATTGGTAAAAACCAAGATTGAAATTTAGCAAGATCAACGTGTCTGTTTTTTGTTTCAGTTGATATTTCTTGTATATGTTTATTTAATTCATCCTCAATTGTATAAGACTTAATAATTGAAATTCCACTAAAAGATTCTTGTGCAATCGTTGTTAATTTTGACAATGATTCTTGAACTTTAAGACTCTTGGTATTTATCTTTTTACTTAGTTTATAAATTATGAAGGAAAGCAATGGCAGTGGAGTAACTGTGTAAAGTGTTAACTTAACATCAATACTAAACATGTATGTGATTATTATTATGAATAAAGTAATTGTATTTATTGAATACATTAGAGCTGGACCTACATACATTCTAACCTTACTAACATCTTCACTAATCCTATTCATTAAATCACCAACTCTGTTGTTTTTATAAAAATTAATATCAAGATCTTGATATTTTTGAAAAATTTCATTTTTTAAATCAAACTCAATAAATCTTGAAACATTTATTAGGGTTTGTCTCATAATAAAAGTAAAAAATCCTGCAGTGATTGAAGCACCAATTATCAATAATATATTATTGATTAGGCTTTTTTTTACAATGGTTGGGTCATTACCATTTGACAAATAATTATCTATGATTGTAATGGAATCACCAATTAAATTGGGAGCAACAAGAGCAAATATTCTTGCAATGATCGTAATGAGAATCCCTATTAATATCCTGAACCTGTATTTATAAAAAAATTTATTTAAATACTTTAAAGATTTCATAAAATCGAACCAAAGATAATCCATATTTAGACATTTATTAATAAATAAATTTTACTTTTGTGGCAGGTTCATTATCATGCTAAACAGAAGACACATAAGGGTCAAAATTCTTCAAATTTTGTATTCACAAAATAGGTCTAAATCCACTAATAAAGAGCTATATGATTTTTTTAACTCCACTACAAAAAAATTTTATCAATTTTTTATAACTCAGCTTCATTTTTTTGTTTTAATAAAACAAGAAACAATAAGGCGAGTGGAGATTAATAAAAAAAAATATTATGAATCAAAAATTGATTTCTTGGTTGATTTTATTGTCGAAAATAAATTTATTAAAGCAATAGAAGATTCAAAATATATAGAACAATACATAACTAAAAATGAAATAAATTTTTTTAAAAATGATATTAAGATAGTTGAGCAGGTTTTTGATAAAATTTATAATGCTGAATTTTTAAAAAACTCCTCCAAAGACACTGACCCTGTTTCATTACTTATCAAAATCTACAAAGAACTTATTGTAACGGATTCAAACTTGTATAGTTTTTACGAAGATTGTGAAATTGGGTGGGTAGATGATTTTCCACTAATAAATACAGAGATATTAAATATGTTGAAAAATTTTTCTAGGAATGAAAAACTTACAATCAATAAAACAATATTTAAAGATAAAGATGATAAAATTTTTGGATGGAATTTATTTAAAAGAACCTCTGAAAATTTTCTTATTTATGAAAATTTAATTTCAAAATACACACCACAGTGGGAATCCGACAGAATAGCAGTAATTGATAGCTTGTTATTAAAAATGTGTATTACAGAATTTAAGTTTTTTGAAAATATACCTTACAATGTTAGTTTGAATGAATATGTTGAAATTTCCAAAGATTACTCAAGTATGAACAGCAGTAGTTTTATCAACGGTATACTAAATAATATCATGAAAGATTTAAAAGAACAAGGATTGATAAAAAAAAACATTAAACGTTCTGATAATTTGTTAAATTTAAGCTCATGAATAAATACTATTATATGTTAATCGCAGGAATTATTTGTTTCATGAATATATCATGTGATAATAATCCGACGAAGAAAATAAATCAGCAAAATCTTTTAGAAACTGAAAAAAGATTGGAGCAAGAGTCTGTTTTGCCAATTTTAAAATTTGATTTTGATACTTATGATTTCGGACAAGTAACTGATGGCGAAATTGTAGAAGTTGATTACACTTTTAAAAACATTGGTGAAAGTAATCTGATAATATACGATGCGTCTGCATCATGTGGATGTACAGTTCCTGAATATCCAAAAGACAAGGAGATAAAACCAGGTGAGTCAGGTGTTATCAAAGCTAGATTTGATTCATCAGGCCAAACAGGAAAACAAGTAAAGTCAATAACTTTAACAACAAATACGAAAAATTCTAAAAAAATTATTCGTATGAGTGGGTTCGTAATAAATAAATAAAATAAATGGAAGGAATTAGTCAGTGGACACCAATCATCCTGATGATTTTTGCTCTGTATTTTTTATTTATACTCCCACAGAGCAGAAAGGCAAAAAAAGAAAAGAAATTTTTATCCTCTCTCAAAAATGGAGATCTTGTAGTTACAAAAAGTGGAATGCACGGAAAAATTATTGAAGTTAATGATACTAAAAATACGTGTGTTATTTTAACTATGGCTGGTAAAATCAAATTCGATAAGACAGCGTTATCTTTTGAGTTATCTTCAGAATTAAACAAAAAGAAATAAGACTTAGAGGAATGTGGAAATACTTTATTAGACCACTTTTTTTTCTTTTTGATCCGGAAATAATACATGATTTTTTAATAAAATGGACTAAGGTACTTGGCGGTGTAGGTTCACCAGATATGCGATTTACATCACCTCTCTTAGAAAAAAAGGTGTTTGGCATCAGTTTTCCAAACCCTGTGGGTCTAGCTGCTGGATTTGATAAAAACGCAGAAATAGTCACATCCATAAGAAAGCTTGGTGGTTTTGGGTTTACTGAGATTGGAACTGTTACACCAAGACCTCAGGCAGGAAACCCAAAAAAAAGAATATTTCGTTTAGCAAAAGATGATGCATTAATAAATAGATTGGGATTTAATAATGACGGAGTAGATGCCGTAGTTAAAAGATTAAAAAATAAAAAATTTAAATATTACAATACAAGCTTACCAATAGGAGCAAATATTGGAAAAAATAAGTCAACACCTAATTCTAAAGCACATGAGGATTATCTTGAATGTTTTAAAAAGTTAAGATCATATGTTGATTATTTTGCTGTAAATGTTAGTTCACCCAATACTCCAGAGCTGAGAAACCTGCAGTCAGTTTCTTTTCTAAAAAAAATTTTAAAAACTTTGATTACAGAAAATAAGATAGGTGAGAGGAAGCCGATTCTCGTTAAAGTTTCACCTGATCTATCTAATAGACAGCTTGCAGATGTTGTCAGGCTCTTAATGGAATTAAATATTGACGGTATTATATGTTCAAATACGACAGTTGCTAGAGAGAATTTAAAATCAGACAAATTAAAAAATGAAAGTGGTGGTCTGAGTGGAAAGCCGCTTTCTAAAAGAAGTACAGAGATGGTTAAATTGATCAAAAACCAGGTTGGAGATAAACTTCCTATCGTTGCTGTTGGAGGCATAATGACACCTGATGATGTAGTTGAAAAGATAAATGCGGGGGCATCACTTGTTCAAATCTATACAGGGTGGATTTACTATGGCCCAACCTTGGTTTATGATATTAATAAAAGGCTTTTAAAAGAATATTTTAAGAATTGAAATTAATTGAAAACTACATACCAAAAACTGAAATAGAGTACAATAAGCTATATCAACAAAGTATAGAAGACCCGAATAGTTTTTGGTCCGATATTGCTTCAACATTTACTTGGAAAAAAAAATGGAACAAAACATTTGAGTTTGATTTTAAAAAACCTGATTTTAAATGGTTTTTGGATGGAAAATTAAATATAACAGAAAATTGTCTTGACAGACATCTTACAAAAAAAGCAGAAAAAACAGCAATAATTTTTGAACCCAATGATCCAACTGAGGAATGTCAACGAATTTCATACAAAGAATTGCACTCAAAAGTTTGTAAGTTTTCAAATGTTTTAAAAAAAAATAATATTGTAAAAGGAGATAGGGTTTGTCTTTACATGCCAATGGTTCCTGAGCTTGCAATTGCAGTCTTGGCATGTGCAAGGGTAGGTGCTGTTCATTCTGTAGTGTTTGCAGGGTTTTCGGCTACAGCATTGGCCGCTAGAATTAACGATGCAAATTGTAAAATGTTGCTGACTGCCGACGGAAGTTTTAGAGGAAACAAAACAATTGATTTAAAATCTATTGCTGATGAAGCTCTGACAAAATGCCCTTCGGTTGAAACTTGTATTGTTTTAAAGAGAATCAACAGTAGAATTAAGCTGAATAAAATTGATAAATGGTGGCATGAGGAGTTAAATGGAGAATCTGATAAATTTGACTCTATAGAGCTCGATTCTGAGGACCCATTATTTATTCTTTATACATCCGGATCTACCGGAAAACCAAAAGGAATGGTGCATTCATGCGGAGGTTATATGGTTTACTCATCATATTCTTTCAAAAGCGTATTTCAGTACCAACATAATGATATATACTGGTGCACAGCTGATATAGGATGGATTACTGGACATAGTTATATTGTTTATGGGCCCTTGCTGAATGGTGCAACAACAATAATGTTTGAAGGAGTACCATCTTATCCTGACTTTGGAAGATTTTGGGAAATTTGCGAAAAACATAAAGTTAACCAGTTTTACACAGCGCCTACTGCAATAAGAGCATTAGCAAAACATTCTCTGGATTTTGTTAGAAAGTATGATTTATCTTCATTGAAAGTTCTTGGTACCGTTGGAGAGCCAATTAATGAAGAAGCCTGGAAATGGTACAATCAAAATATAGGAAAGAATAAGTGTCCAATAGTTGATACATGGTGGCAAACTGAGACAGGTGGTATCATGATATCATCACTTGCTAATGTTACAAAAGGAAAACCAACTTTTGCCACCAAACCCTTGATTGGTATACAACCCGTCCTTCTTGACAATGATGGAAAAGAGTTTCATGAAAATAATAGAAATGGTATACTTGCGATTAAGTTTCCATGGCCATCAATAGCCCGTACTATATATGGAGATCATGAGAGATACAATGATGTTTACTTTTCAAATTATCCTGGATATTATTTTCCCGGCGATGGTGCATTTAGAGATGATCAAGGAAATTACAGAATTACAGGCAGGGTAGATGATGTCGTAATTGTTTCTGGACACAATTTAGGTACAGCACCAATTGAGGATGCAATAAATCTACATGAAAATGTGGTTGAGAGTGCTCTTGTCGGATTTCCACACGAAATTAAGGGAAACGCTCTTCACGCATTTGTAATTTTAAAAAATGATAAAAATATTGATGGAATCACAGTAGAAATAAATCAACTTATTTCCAAAACAATTGGCCCCATAGCAAAACCTGAAAAAATCCAAATTGTTGATGGTTTACCAAAAACAAGAAGTGGTAAAATCATGAGAAGAATTTTAAGAAAAATTGCTGCAGGTGAAACCGATAACTTTGGGGATATATCAACACTGCTTAACCCGGAAATTGTCAAGCAAATAGTTAATGAAAAAAATTAATTTATTAGTATATGTCTAAATTTTCCAAAAAACCTATTTTGGTTGAAAAGAAATACCTTATTTCTTTTATTGCTATTACCTCAATGTTTTTTTTATGGGGAGTTGCAAATGATGTAACAAATCCAATGGTTTCCGCTTTTAAGAAAGTAATGCCAGAATTATCAAATTTTCAAGCTGCTTTAGTTCAACTTGCGTTCTATGGTGGATATGGAACTATGGCAATTCCAGCTGCATTATTCATTAGAAAATATAATTATAAATCTGGTATTTTGATTGGTTTATTGCTATACGCAATTGGTGCAATTCTATTTTGGCCAGCTGCAGTTTATGAGCAGTTTACATTTTTTCTTATGTCTCTTTATATCTTGACATTTGGACTTGCTTTTCTTGAAACAACAGCAAATCCATTCATTCTATCTCTTGGGGATTCTAGAACTGCGACCCAACGTTTGAATCTTTCCCAAGCATTCAACCCAATTGGAAGTTTAATGGGTATGGCTATTGCTCAATTGATTATCATAGAAAACCTAAGATCTGATGATTATAGCCCTGATGCCTATAATGCTCTTAGTCCTGATCAAATTGCATTTATCAGGCAAGAAGATTTAAACATTATAAGTGAAGTTTACGTAGGTTTAGGAATTTTAATTTTTGCTGTTATGTTTGTGATCTTTTTCATCAAAATTCCGGGAAAAGATGAAAAAAGTAAATTATCCGTCAAGGAAAACATTAATATACTTAGAAGAAACAAAAGATACTATGAAGGTGTAATTGCACAAGCATTTTATGTAGGAACACAGATAATGTGTTGGACATTCATATTTCAATATGTAGATAATATAAATAGTGATCTCCCTGATGAACAACATCTAACTGCGTCATGGTACAATATGGCTGCAATGTGTCTCTTCCTGTTTAGCAGATGGTTGTGCACCTGGTTGTTCAACTTCATAGAGCCTGCAAAGCTGATGTTTTTATTTGGAATATTTGGTATGATATTAACATGTGGCACAATTTTACTCGAGGGTATAGCCGGATTATATTGTCTAATAGGAATTTCAATGACCATGTCACTAATGTTCCCAACCATTTATGGAATTGCCCTAGATGGAATGAAAGAGGAAGCAAAATTAGGTTCAGCTGGTCTTGTGATGGCAATTGTTGGTGGAGCATTAATGCCACCAGTACAGGCAACAATTTTAGACTGGGGCGGTCCGGGATTTAGTGATATTCAGATACTAGGTTTTATTGATGAAGTAAATTTCTCTTTCATTATGCCATTATTTGGTCTTTTGGTTGTTACTATTTATAGTTATCGCTCTTTGAAGATTTTAAGATAAAAATTAATTTCATAAATTACTGATTATGAAAGCGACAAAACTAACTAACAAAGAAATTGATAAGACTGAATTACCTGTCATAGGGATTTTTGCAACCTGTGATCCAAGAATAGATAAAGATTCCAGAACCAGAGCAAAAAATATTGTAAAGATGGCAGCCAATCAAATTGCTGGTCACGTTGTTTCCCCTGATAAAAAGGAGATTCCAGTTGTGTATTCAGAAATTTTAGTTGATGGTGAAAGACAAGCTGATCAGGTCTCAGTACAATTTAAAAAAGCTGGTGTTAATATTATTATATGTGTTCCTGATACCTGGGCTTTTCCACAACTTACGGTAATGTCTTTGTTGGCACATTTTCCAAATGATACACCCTTTAATTTTACAACAGGTAACAGTGGTCCGAGACCGGGTGTTGTTTTTACTCATGCAACTAATGGTGCTCTTGCTCAATCAGGACGTCTAAGTCATATTAATGTTGGGAGCTGGGATGATGTTGGGATCAACCCTATTATGACAAAAAAAACCAAAGAATTATTAATTGATTGGTGTTATTCAGCAGTAACATTTCAAGCGCTAAAAGGAAAACGTGTCGTTGTATTTGGTCATGACTCTATGGGTATGGAAACTGCTTTGTCTCATGTTGCGGCAACAAGAAATCAATTTGGGATTGAGATAACTAGATTAGATATGAAGCTATTGTCAGATATGTTGACTAAGAAATCCTATGATGAGCACGAATTATTAAAATTAAAAAAATGGATAA
>ENA-OSEY01000582-OSEY01000582.1-marine-metagenome-genome-assembly--contig:-NODE-582-length-26529-cov-15.680780_pt1 | contig 26529 bp, 25 predicted proteins | sample MGYA00248465_ERZ534230 | MGnify/ENA primary metagenome ERZ534230 (study PRJEB26409, sample SAMN06344110) | marine metagenome | isolation source: Sea water from surface | place: Atlantic Ocean:Southern...
GCTCTTAGCTCAGCTGGATAGAGCATCTGCCTTCTAAGCAGAGGGTCGCAGGTTCGAATCCTGCAGAGCGCGCCAACATATCAGTATAATAAAGAATTAAATGTTAATTTATCAATTTTCAAAAATTGAAATATCTAATTTATTCAAACATTTTTTACAAAAACTGAAATCATCATCCATATGAAATAGTCCTGGAAATGCGATACATTCTATTTTAGCTTTATTGGCTGATAATGCACTCTCAACTGAGTCCTCTATTGCTATACACTCATTTTCTTTTACACTTAATTTTTTAAGGGCTTCAAAATATATATCTGGGTAAGGTTTTACTTTTTTTATTAGTTTACTGTTCCCAATAAAATTAAAATCTGTTTTTATTATTTTATCTTTTAGAGTTGTGAAAATAGCATCTATATTTTCAATTGTAGTCGTTGATGCTAGACCAATTTTAATATTGTTTAATTTAGCATATTTAATTACCTCTAAAACACCCTCTCTCGGATTAATAATATTAGAATTTAAATATCTGTTAAAATATTGAGTTTTTAGTTCTCTAATTTTTTTTGAGTCTACTGTGTTCTGATTAATATTAGCAAAATATTCAACTCTATTTCTTCCCCCTGACTTTTTAAGTAAATTTTTGTAATTATTTTTATCCCAATACCAATCTAGTCCTATTTCCTTAAATGCATGATTAAATGACTGTCTTTGAATATCAGACGTTTCTACTAAAGTTCCTATAGATCCAAAAATTATTGCCTTCATAAAATTATCTTAACTTTGTTAATTACTAATTTTATTTAGCAGTCCAACCACCGTCTACCACTATCGACGACCCTGTAATCATTGATGAACCATTTGATGCCAGATATACAACTGCAGTAGCTACGTCACTTTCAGTAGCTAATCTACCAAGAGGTATATTTTTTAAAGTTTCTTTTTTAAATTTTTTATTAATAAAAAACTTTTTTACCATTGGAGTTTCAACAAACGTTGGACAAACAGAATTGACACGAATATTTCTTGAAGCTAAATCCAGAGCCATTCCTTTAGTTAACCCTTCAATGCCAAATTTTGTCATATTGTAAGTACTTCTATTTGGTGCTCCAACTTTGCCTAGCTGAGAGGACATATTAATGATACTTCCTCCATTTGTTTTTCTATTTTTAGACTTTAACATCTTTCTGGATGCTAATTGTGCAACATGAAAAGAAGCTTTCAAATTTAAATCAACCATATAATCCATATCTTCTTTTTTAATTTTGTTAAAAAACTCAGGTATATTTGTTCCCGCATTATTTACTAAAATATCTAATCTATTAATTTTTGAAAAAACTTCAGTTATTTGATCAAAATCAAATAAATCACAAACAAAAAATTCACATTTTCTTTTTAATTTGTTTATTTCTTTTTTAACTTTAATTAGATCTTTTTCAGTGCGACTTAAAATTATTAAATCAGCACCTGCTTCTGCTAAAGCAATAGCTGAAGCTCTTCCAATACCTTTTCCCGCACCTGTCACAAGTGCTATTTTTTTCTTGAGACTTAAACTTTTTAAATACATCACTTAGGTTTAATTTTAGATACTGGTTTTCCATAGGCTACATTAATACCACCATATCTTCTTGCTCTAACATTACATTGTTCGGCATGGCCTATAAAACCCTCTAAATATGATAATCTTGATCCATATTCTGCAATTTTTGTAGCTGCTTCATCAGTTGTAATTTTTTGATAAGTATGAGTTTTTATAAATTTACCAACCCATAAACCGCCTGTGTATCTTCCAGCTTTTTTTGTCGGTAAAGTATGGTTTGTTCCTATTACTTTATCTCCATTCGCAACATTTGTTCTTGCACCCAAAAAAAGTGCTCCATAAGATGTCATATTTTTTAAAAACCATTCATCTCTATCTGTCATAACTTGAACATGCTCTGAAGCTATTTCATTAGCTTTCATTAACATCTCATCATAACTTTCACACAAAATTATTTCACCATAATCTTTCCAGCTAACACCAGCAGTATCTTTTGTTGGTAAAATTTTGAGCAGTCTATCTATTTCTTTTATTGTTTCTGTTGCTAAATCTCTTGAATTAGTAATCATTATTGCAGGTGAATTATAACCATGCTCTGCTTGTCCAAGAAGATCTGTAGCACATATCTCTGCATCTACAGTATCATCGCAGATAATCATTGTTTCAGTAGGACCAGCAAATAAATCGATACCAACCTTACCAAATAATTGTCTTTTTGCTTCCGCAACGTATGCGTTTCCAGGACCAACAATCATATCTACTGGTTCTATGGTTTCAGTTCCAATAGCCATAGCTCCAACACCCTGCATTCCACCTAAAACGTATATTTCATGTGCTCCTCCCATTTTCATGGCTGTAACTACAGCAGCATTTGGTTTTCCTTGATAGGGTGGTGTTGTTGCTATTATTCTAGGAACTCCAGCAACTGAAGCAGTGACTACAGACATATGAGCTGATGCCACCATTGGAAATTTTCCAGCAGGAACATAACAGCCAACAGATTGAACAGGTATATTTTTATGTCCAAGAATTACACCTGGTTGAGTTTCCACTTCAATTTCACTTAAACTTTTTAATTGTGCCTCAGCAAACGATCGAACTTGTTTTTGTGCAAATCTAATATCCTCTTTGTCATTATCAGAAACTTCATCCACTAATTTACTTATTTCATCTTCAGATAATCTAAATGAACTAGGTGAGTATTTATCAAATTTCTCTGATAATTCTCTTACATAGCTATCTCCCTTTAATTCAATTTCCTTTAAAGTGTTCTCAACTACTGCTTTAACTTTATTGTTTTCTTCAGCTCTTTGTTTTTCATTTAAGCTTTTTTTGATAAATTCAACTGTCATTTTTATTTCTTATGAACTAATTTGAGCACATCTATTCCTAATTGAAATAAAATATGGACAATATCTATTGGTACCCAATTTTCCCTAATAAGACCCTCATTATGTAAATAAAAATCCATCACTCTCATAGTAACTAATTTATTAGTAGGTTCATATCCTAGCCAATCACTTGAACCGTGTGTTGCTTGAATACTGTGCCAACCACCTGTCATAGAATAATTACCATCACCTATTTCAATGTAATGACCAATTTTCCAATAATTTCTCTCTTTAAACGTCAATCTAAATGGTAGCTGATGATGCTCAATAAAACCTTTTAAACCTCTAGCAGTGCCTATACCACATGGTCCGTACCACATCATTTTCGGATGCCAATAATCTTTTTGAGGATGGTTAATTAATTTCTGTCTAACACTATCTTTAGTAGCTCCAGTCTCAGTTTCTGGTTTTATATCTAAACTTCTTTGCATCGTAAGACCCTGATCAAGAGTTCTAGCTGATAAATCAGAGTCTAGGTTTTCAAAAGTTGTTCCGTCTCCAGTAATGGGTCCTGGCCACATTTCTTCTATACCCAAAGATGAATTAATTGGCCAAAAACCTGCTTGCCTTATAAAATCCATTATATCAATTAACACATGAGAATTGATTATTTTTTCATTTTCTATTTGATGAACTTCACATATTCGTAAATGAATAGTTTTACCATTGGAGGGAACTCCTAACCATGGATTGACAAAAGTGCCAGTCAAATGACCAACAGTTGAGACATAAACCCTATCTTGAAAACTCCCTCCAATTATTAAATTATCTCTTCTCTCTAAATCTGGAAAAGAATTCAGTAAAGGTTTCCAAAGGGTATTAATTATTTCATCAATGCCTTTTATATGATTTACAGGGTGGAATGCATAGATTTCAGCATTTTCATGATATGCATTCTTTATATTTTGACTTAAATCACTATCTTTGGACTCAGAAATTTTTTTGAGAAGATTTCTAATTTTTTTTTTATTTAATATATTTTCTTTAGGGTCCAAATTTATAATTTTTGCCCCACTTTTAATTGGAATACCGGTATCAAAATTTTTAATTTCGCTCAAGTTATATTGCCTCACCTATCTAATATAAATAAATATTACTTTGATTAACTTTATAATTTAAATAATATTTAACAATATGAGGAAATTTAAAATCTAATTAATGACGCAGGATATTAACAGTCGTTTGGTAAAATTTAATGAGCTAGTCCCAAGTAAAATTCCATTTGTAGAAGGTAAGCTCAAAGGGCATCAAGATAGACTGAATTATTCTATAGTTGGTCCTGGAGTGAGTGAGGATACCAAGCAAAACGTTAAGATAGCTGAAGAACATGGTTTCAATATCGGTGCAGTAAGTGCCGCTCCAATGAATGGATCGGGACTTCATAGCCACACTACTGCAGAAGTATTTTTGATATTTTCAGGCTCTTGGCGCTTTTATTGGGGCACAGATGGTAAAGAGGGCGAAGTAGTTTTAAACAAAGGAGATGTTGCTTCATTTCCCACTAATATGTTTCGAGGATTTCAAAATGTTAGTGATGAAAATGCATTAATATTTGTTGTTCTAGGAGAAAATGATCCGGGTGTGATAACGTGGACACCAAAAGTTTTAGAAAAAGCAAAAGAGTCTGGAATGGTTTTATTAAATGATAATACCTTAATTGATCTTGATAAAAATAAAATTCCAGATGGAAAAGTTGCCCTTGAACCTATTAAAGAAAAAGATCTAGAGTCTTTCGATCATTACACTTCTGAAGAAATTGAAAAATATGTAATACGTTATGAAAATAAGGATAAATATTTAAAAGATGATGAGCATTATGACTCTAATTCAATTTTAAATTACCTTGACCATTTTAATGTTCATAACAAAGATTTTGAGCCAAACATAGACCATAATACAGGTTTTGGTTTGACGATGTTAAAAGGTAATAATGCTCATATTCATCCGTACACATTAAAAGAGTCTGAAGTTTATTTATGTTTAGATGGTGAATGGGAAGTAACTTGCAATGATCAAAAAACCATAATTGGACCAAACGACTCTTTCTCGTCTCCAAGAGGATCAAATAGAAGTTTAAAAAATATTAGCAATCAAGAAGGAAGTATCTTTATTATACGACAAAAAAACCTCTAATAATGAAAGGTTTTGATAATAAATTTTTAGATCTACCAGATTATATATTTAAAATAACATATCAAATTTGGGAAAATAAAGATGTTGAGTCAATTAGAGACTATTATGCTGAGGGTATTCCAGTTAGGTCTCCAGACGGTGTAATATATGGCCCAGATGCTGTAGTGAAGGCTACTTATGCCACTTTGAATGAATTTCCAGATCGACAGTTATTAGGCGAAGATGTTATTTGGATTGGTAATGAAGAACATGGATATTTATCATCACATAGAATTTTATCTAAGGCGACGCATTTAAATGATGGTATTTATGGAAAAGCTACTGGTAAAACTCTCAAGTATCGAGTAATAGCTGATTGTGCTTGCAAGAATAACCAGGTTTATGATGAATGGCTTGTAAGAGACCAGGGTGCTATTGTTCGGCAGTTAAACATTGACCCTAAAAAACATGCAGCAAAAGTAATTGAAAATCAAGGCGGTAAAGATAAATGCCCAGCTCCCTTTAATAACAATACCTCACATGAAGTAAAATATATACAAATACCGATCTCAACAAATAATACTGGAATAGATTATGCTAACATTTTAAAGGAAATATTTAATAATAATTTTAACATAATAGATAAAGTTTATGATCGATCAGTTAATCAAGAACAGCCTGGAGGCACGAAAGCATTAGGGGTAGATGAGGTAAAGAGTTTTTGGTCTTCACTAAGATCTATGTTTCCGGATTCAATTTTTAAAGTTGAACATGTATGCTATTTAGAGGAAAAAAATGAGTATAAAAAGGCATCCATTAGATGGTCACTAGAGGGAATTCATTCGGGACCTGGTTTATTTTCTAATCCTAGTAATGCAAATGTTCATATAATGGGAATATCTCAGGCTGAATTTGGTCCAAGAGGGATCAAAAATGAATGGGTTCTATTTGACGAAACAATAATTTGGAAACAAATTTTATTAAAAACTGGATAACAATTGAAACTTCTAACAAAAAGAGAAAAGAAAATTATTGAATACATTAGAAATTATGACACTCCAACTATCTCAAATTCACTAGAATTATTAGATCCAACTCTACGATCAAAAGGACACACACAAAAAACAATGCATTGTCTAAATCCGAGTTTAAAACCAATTATTGGTTTTGCCAAAACAGCGATTATTACATCCAGAAAAAAGAAAAATACAAATATAATAAAAAATAGAGATAAATATTACGAGTATATGTTTGAAGGAAACTACCCTAAGATTTGTGTTATCGAGGATAAGGATAAGACTAATACAATTGGTGCATGGTGGGGTGAACTTAATGCATCTATACATTTAAATTTTGGATTTGTTGGAGCTATAACAAACGGAGCAATGAGAGATTTACAGGAGATAAATAGAAAGTTTCAAATATTAAGTGGTGAAATAAGAGTAGGGCATGGATACAATCAAATTCATAAAATCAATTGCAATGTTGATATTTTTAATATGAAAGTAAAACCTGACGACCTTATTCACGCAGACTTACACGGTGCTGTTATAATAAAAAGAGACTTTTTAATTGAATTACCATTGGCTATTAAAAAAATGATAAAAAAAGAAAAAATAATTTTTGATTTCTTTAGAAAAAATAAAAAATTTTCGAAAAAACAATTTTTAGATAAGTATAAAAAATTTATCAATTCATAATTATTATGGCATCTAAAATTTTGACAACACACGTTGGGAGCTTACCAAGATCCAAAGAACTATCAGAATATCTCTTTGCCAAGGATAAGGGTGAAGAATACAACAAAAAATTATTTGGAAATATTTTAAGCTCAAATGTTGAACAAATTGTAAAAAGACAACTTGAAGTTGGGTTAGATTTCATAAGTGACGGTGAGATGAGCAAGATTAGTTATGCCACTTATATTAAGGATAGAATTGATGGTTTTTCAGGAGAAAGTGAACGAAGAGCACCTGCCGATTTAGACGATTTTCCAGATTATAAGGAAAAGTTAGCTATTAGTGGTGGAACACCTACTTACTCAAGACCATGTTGCACCAATGAATTAAAAATAAAAGATAATTTTTCTTTGTTAAATGATATTGAAAATTTTAGCAACGCCTTAAAAAAGTATGGTCATGCAAAAGCATTTATGAATGCAGCATCACCGGGTGTTATTAATGTTTTTATGCCAAATAAATTTTATGCTAGCGATGATGAATATTTAAATAAACTCTCTAGTATTATGGCAAATGAGTATGAACAAATTACTAATGCAAATATTCATGTTCAATTAGACTGTCCAGATTTAGCACTAGCTAGGCATATGAATTTTAAAGATCTATCTGAGGAGGATTTTTTAAAAAAAGCTGAAATGCAAATTGAGTGTTTAAATCATGCTTTAATAAACGTTGATATTGAAAAAACTAGAATGCATATTTGTTGGGGTAATTATGAGGGGCCACATACTCATGATATAGCTCTAAAAAAAATATTACCTATAATTTTAAAATCAAAAATTAAATATTTTCTAATTGAATCATCCAATCCTCGTCACGCACATGAGTGGAAAGTCTTTGAAGAAATAAAATTACCAAAAGATAAAGTGTTAGTACCTGGCGTAATTGACTCTACATCTAATTTTGTAGAACACCCAGAAGTAGTAGCTGAAAGATTAATAAAGTATTCAACAGTAGTGCCTAAAGAACAATTAATGGCTGGAACTGATTGTGGCTTTAGTACTTTTGCAGGCTTTGGAAAAATTGATGAAAATATTTGTTATGAAAAACTTATTGCATTAGTAGAGGGTACTAAACTCGCTTCAAAATTTATCTAGAATTTTCATTTTTATTTCTCTCAAGTAAATCAATACCCACACATTTTAAAAAATGAAGATGATCAATTAATATCCAATTTTCTGCTATTTTATCTCCATCTCTTCTATAAAGGTCAACAACTCTCATCTCCCCAATAAGATTTGTGTCTTGTTTGAAACCCATGTAGTTACCTTTTGGTTTCATTTTTAAATTTGGCCAACCAAACCATCCACCATAATTTCCCTCTGAGTTTTCAAGTATATGCCCAGAGAAATCTATAAAATCTAAATTATCCTCAAAAGGACCCGTGTGACCTTTTAAATAACCATCATAGGTATATGATGCACCAATACCCCCTGGTCCCCACCATATCATGTCCTCATGCCAGTCTTTTTGTAAATCAGGAATTGTTGTCCTCATCCCCTCACCAATTAATCGATTTGCCATTCTCATTATAAGTTCAAGAGTTTTCTTTCCTTCTATTTCACTTTGTTTTTCAAAGCATAAACCCTGATGTGTTTTAGGTCCCGGATTAAAGCCAATCATCCCCGTTGACTCTGGGACAACTGATAAATTTAAATGTTGCATAAATTTTAAAATGTCTAAAAAAAAAGCACCTTCTTGTATTTTGTTATCCTCTACTTTATAAAACTCGCAATACCATAACATTACAGTCTTAAAATTTGGTTGAATGTCAAAAAAAGGAAAATTAAAACTTCCAAGCAAATGTCCCATATTCACAACCCATTTTGAAGAATGATTGTCAACTAAATTTGTGCCAGCATAAAAGATATCCATTCTTCTTTGGATAGGCTTAAATGATTTTTTTATAGGAAACCAAAATTTTGTTGCAAATTCTTCAATACCTATAATCTCGTTAAAAGGATGTGTACATTTCATATTAAAATTTTTAGATGTGTACTTAGAAATTATTTCAATTAAGTTATCTTCACTAGCTTTATCAACTTCATTTATAAAGTTTAATACTAATAATTTTTCTTTCTGAAAATCAGACATTAGTTTATTTATAATATAAAAGAAAAGATAATAGTATTCATTTATAATAAATTATTGCTTTGAATTTTATTTAATAGTATTAGTAAATTTATTTATGAAAAAAACTTTAATTAAAGATTTAAAACCAATCCCTTTAAAAGATCATCATATGCCAAAAAATTTTGATATTTCTCTTAAATCTTATGGTGGAGGTGGTAATGCTAAATCTTTAAATCCAAATCCTAAAAATTTACCATTTCAGTCAATGCAGGGATTTGAAAAACAATATAAAAATATTATTGATTATATTGTCAGAATTACATACAGCATATGGGAAGAAAAAAATATAGGCTATATATACGATACTTATAGCCCAAAATGTCGTGTTTGGGATGAACTTGGATTACAATTCGGATCTGAAAAAATTGTCTCTGATACAGTTCATACTAATAACGCCTTCCCGAATATTCGATTATATGCTGATGAGGTTATATGGGCAGGAAACGACAAAACAAGTTTTCATACTTCACATAGAACTATAATTACAGGCACTAATACGGGTTATAGCAATTTTGCCAAACCAACAGGTAAATCAGTTAGGTTGTTCTGTATTGCAAACTGTGTAGCAAAAAATAATGAAATATATTACGAAAATGTTGTTTATGATACTGCAGGTTTAATAAAACAATTAGGCTTAGACTTACATGAAGTAGCAAAACAAATTGCTAATAAAGGAAATATTGGTCCATTTGCTCCTGATTTTAGAAATTCAAAACCCAAAAGAAATATTAAAAAGTTAAAGCCTATAAGCTTCGCGATACCTGATAAAATTAAAAACATTAGAGAATTTGTTCATGCGGTTTTTGATACTATTTGGAATAGAAGAAATTTTTCTGCTATTGATAGTGTTTATACAAAAAATATAAAATTTGAAGGATCAACTAGTCGAAAATTTGTTGGAATACCTAAGCTGAAACATTTTATAATTTCATTAATTGCATCATTTCCTGATCTTGCATTAAGTATTGAAGATCTATATTGGATGGGAAATAGTAAAGACGGTTATTTAGTATCAATTCGTTGGGGTGCTGTGGGAACTCACAAAGGAAATGGAATTTATGGAAAACCATCTAATAAAGAGTGTTATCTTTGGGGCATTACACAATGGGAAATTAAAAATAATAAAATCACAAAAGAATGGACTGGTTTCAATGAATTGGCAATCTTAATACAAATTTTAGGAGAAAAAAAATGAATTTAAATGAAAGTAAAATACTATTGCAAAATATGTACGATGCCTTGAATGCACAAGATTTAGAGGCACAGCATAAATATTGGAATGATGATATGATTTGGCATGGACCTCCAGGTTTTGGTGATATACACGGTATTGAAAATTTTAAATATAAGGTTCTTAAACCTTTTTATGAAGCGTTTCCAGACTATCATGTAAAAAATGATATTGTTGTCGCAGAAGGTAATTGGATAAGTGCGACAGGTTATTTAACTGGCACTCATAGCGGAACTTATCTAGGTGTAAAACCAACTGGTAAGGCAATTAAAATGCAGTTTTCTGATTTTTGGACAATAGAAAATGGTAAATTTATGGATAATTATGTGATGGTTGATAACCATGGTGTTTTCGAACAAATGGGCCTTAGTTTTAGATAAAAGAGAATATCATAATAATTTCCGCGACCATTTCTCTTACATTTAAATTTTATTTTATTTAGTATATTAAAATTAACAATTTATTAACATAAAGAAGAGGAAATAAATGAAAAAACTAATAATAGCTCTATTGATCTCTTTTGCATCTACTAGTGTTTTTGCAGGTAGCCATTCACCTTGTGGTGTAACAAGCGGTTCAATAAATATTTTAGCTAACGAATTTACTACATACAGAATTTTTATGGATGAAGTAAAAAGTTGCGCTGGACCAGATGCGGATTTTAATGTCACGCACTCTGTTGACCATAATAAATTACAAGTAGCTGCTCTATCAGCAAACCCTGCTGAATTTTCAGCAAAGTTAGTTACTAATGGTTCAATTACACCTTTAATGAATGACGGTTTAATTCGTCCACTAGATGATTTAGTTGCAAAATATGGGTCAAACTTAAATGATAACCAAAAGATTACAATTGATGGTAAGATTTATGCTGTAGCTTTTATGGCTAACGCACAACATCTTTGGTACAGAGAGAGTATTCTTAACGATTTAGGCATAGCTGTTCCTTCTACTTATGAAGAAGTAATTGCTGCTGCTGAAAAAATTAAAGCAGCTGGAGTAATGGAAAATCCATATGCAGGAGCTTTCAAATCAGGATGGAATCTTGGTCAAGAGTTTGTAAATATGTATCTTGGTCATGGTGGTGAGTTTTTTAAATCAGGTTCTGCACAACCTAACGTAAATAATGAAAAAGGTGTTGCAGCGCTTAATGTTATTAAAAAATTAACTGAGCTAAGTAATCCTGACTTTTTAACACAAGATACAAATGCTGTTAAAGAAGAATGGGAGTCTGGTAATGTTGCATTAATGCATGTTTGGAACTCAGGTGCAGCTTCTTTACTTGATGACGAAGGTGATCAAAATATCAAAGCTGATACACGATTAGCGCCTTCACCAACTGTGGGTGGTGGAAACAAGCCAGCAACTACTCTGTGGTGGGATGGAATTGCAATTGCAACAAATACATCTGATGAAAACGCAGAGGCTTCATTTAGAGCTTTGGTTGGAGCCGCTTCATCAACTGATTTAGCTAATAATAATCCTAATGCAACTGTGTGGTTAATTAAAGGTTACACACCTGGTGATACAGCAGGGCCTGTTGTTGATGCAGCAAGTAGAGGCACAACACCTTACCCTAGTTTTCCACATATGAGCTTAATGCACGGTGCTTTAAGTACAGAACTTGTGGAATTTCTTCAAGGTAATGAGTCAGCTGAAAAAGCATTAGCTGATGTTGAAGCTGCTTACATAGCCAAGGCTACTGAGCAGGGTTTTTTATAAAACATAGCTATATTAAATTTGATAGAGTGGTCCATTGATATGGTCCACTCTTTTTTTTAAGTAATTAAATGCCTCATAAAACTTTCTTTTGGTTTATTCTACCCACAGGCCTAGCTATGATTTTATTTATTGGCCTACCTATTGTATCTAGCTTTTTTCAATCATTACATATTGAAACTGAGCAGATCTTAATGGAAGTTGAAAATTGTGATCCTTTTGGATGTAAAACAAATGTACGCGTTGATGTTGAGGCGACTGAAAAATTAAGACAGGAAAATCCTTTAGGGAGGTTTAATGGGTTTGGTACCTATACTGACAGAAATCATCTAGCATTTGATGAAATAGGGGAAGCTTGGAATACATCATCATCAATGAGTGAATTTAAAGATATTGTTTTAAATCTTCCTTTTTATAAAGCTCTTTTATTTACTCTAACTTTTTGTTTCGCTGTTACACCTCCAGTAATAATATTAGGTTTTATCGTGGCTTTGAGTGTGAACACTTTATCTAAAATCATAAAAGGCTTCATAGTTTTTGGAACAATTCTACCTATGATTGTAACTCCCTTAATTGGATCTCTAGTTTTGTTTTGGATGATTGACTCTCAAGGTATAGTTGGCGCTTCTATTCAAATTTTATTTGATGACCCCAATCTATCTTTGAAAGCATCCAGTAATTTAACATGGATTACTCTAATAATTTATGGGATATGGCATAACACTCCATTTGCTTTTGTTGTTTTTTATGCAGCGCTTCAAACAGTTCCTCAAGACCCAATAGAGGCTGCTTACATAGATGGAGCATCTAGATATCAAAGGGTGCGTTATATAGTTATTCCTCACCTTTATCCTGTAGCGACATTTATAATGTTAATATGCCTAATGGATAATTTTAGGGTTTTCGAACCCATAATTGGGTTTTCTGCAGAGGGTGTTGCTCAATCTTTATCATGGATGATTTATCAAGATTTAAGAAATGAAAATAAAATGCTCTTTGGATCTGCAGGTGCAACATCTATGCTTACCATAATTGGAATAGCATTTTTACTTACACCAGTTTTAATAAGAACATGGAAAGAATTTAGGACTGAAAGATAAATGGATACAAAATTAAATAAGTACTCGAAACAGCTTATTATTTTCAATGGCATTTTTATTTTATTTTGGCTCACTATCTCAATTTTCCCCTTTCTTTGGACTTTATGGGGTTCTTTCAAAGTAAAAGCAGATTTTTTTTCAAGAGCTGAGTGGACATATGCTTTAACGGGTTTCAATACATTGATTGAAACAGGTGCAACTACAACTGTAAAAGCTTATGTAGAGTCATGGTTTGAAGGTGAGTTTTGGAGAGCTTCATTGAATACAATGATTGTCACTGTATCAGTAGTATCAATCTCATTATTTCTTGGAACATTAGGTGCTTATGCTTTGTCAAGATCAACATATAAATATACCTTTTATATTTTAATAGCTGCTTTGATATTTAGAGCTATGCCTCACATTACTTTAGTCTCAGGATATTTATTTCCTTTTTTTCAATTAAATATATGGGGAATTTTACCTACCACTATTATTGTGTTAGTTGCCATTAATCAACCTTTTACCTTGTGGCTTCTTTATTCTTTTTTTAAGACAGTTCCAAAAGAATTAGATGAAAGCGCATTAATTGATGGATGTTCTTATTTTCAAGCCTTTCGTTATATTATTATGCCAGTCATGTGGCCCGGAGTTGTGACAGCAGGCTTGTTCAGTATGATGTTAGCATATAATGATTTTACTGTTACTGCATTATTGCTTAATCAACAAAACTATACAATGGTTCCAAAAATAAATGCATTTTTAGGAACTATTGAGCATGGTGGAAACTACATGTGGGCAGTATCTAGTGTTGTTTCTGCTACCGCCCCTTTGTTCATGATTATATGGTTTTTTCAGCGTCAACTTATAAGTGGTCTTACTGCTGGAGCTGTAAAAGGCTGATAAATATTTAATAAAAATATCTAAATCTAAATTATAAAACAAATTTACTTTATTATATCTGTTGAATGAAATTTTAATAAAATCTTTTTAAATGATATTATTTAAATATGTCTGAAATTAACTCTAAATTATACTTTATCCAATATACTCTTAAAAAGTTAACTGGAAAAATGCTAAGTTTAGATGAGATTAATGATACCTACTTGAGGTTGTTTACGAAGTTACAATACAAAAAAACAGTTATGATTGCAGGATCCCAAGGGTCAGGTAAATCGACATTATCTTTAATAATTAAAAAATATTTTCAAAAATTTTATTCAAAGAATGTTGTTATATTGAGTATTGATGATTTCTATTTATCTTCTTATCAAAGAAAAAAATTAGCTAAAAAATTTAAGACAAATTTATTCGAAATCAGAGGTGTGCCTGGTACTCATAATTTTAAATTGCTATATGAAACTATTGATCAATTGAGGGGTAAGAAATTCCCTGTATATTCACCCACATTTGACAAGGTAACTGATAATACAAAAAAATATAAAAGAAAAATTAGTAGAGCTGATTTAATCATTTTAGAAGGATGGTGTGTTGGCTCAAAAACAATTGATACTAAATATTTAAATCAAAATATTAATGAGTTAGAAAAAAATAAAGACCAAAACTTAATTTGGAGAACAGCTTATAATAATTTCTTAGATGATTATCAAAAAATTTTCAATAAGTTTAATTATTATATTTTTATTAAGTTACCAAATTGGGAAAATGTTATTAATTGGAAATATAAACAAGAGTTGGCCCTTCGCTCTTTAAGTAACGATAATAAGCTTAAAAAGAAACTTTATAAATTTATTCAATATTATGAGAAATTATCTAAATGGATGTCTATAACCACTCCCAGTTATTGTAATGTTTTAATATCTTTAGATAAAAATCAATCTATTAAGAATATTACATATAAATGAAAAGATATCTTATTTTTACTGATCTCGATGGAACTCTTCTAGATCATGATAATTATTCATTTGGAAATAATAAGAAAATGATCTCTACAATTATCAATAACAAAAATGAAATTATTTTTAACACTAGTAAAACATTCAGTGAATGTAAAAAATTACTTAAAGAATTGAAATTATCAAATATGCCCTTTAGTACTGAAAATGGAGCAGTTTTATATTTTCCTAAAATTAGATTTAATAAAATTAAAAACTCATCTTCTTTTGAAAAATATTGGAAAGTAAGAATTGCCAAATTATCTTCAAAGGTTTGGCATCAATTTTTAAAACAGAAACAAAAAAAATATAATTTTTTAATTGCCCAGGATCTCTCACCAAATATTTTAAAAAGATACACGAATTTGAATAATACAAATATGATGTTGGATCGTGAGGCAAGTCAAATTATTCTTTGGGATGATAATCTAACAAACTTAAAATTATTCAAAAAAGAGCTTAAATTTGAAAAAGATGGAATTTTTATAAAAGGTAGTAGGTTCATGCAAATTTCTTCTATATGCAACAAAAGAATAGCTAAAAAGCTAATATCTCATGTTTATGATATTCAATTTCGTGATAAATACTCAAGGAATACTATTGCTTTGGGTGATAGTAGAAATGATATTGACATGTTAAATTCTTGTAAATACTCCTGCCTAATTAAAAATTCTTCTGGTGCATATCCAAAATTGCGCTCTAATAAAAAAAATGTTTTTAAATCATCAAAGTTAGCACCTGACGGTTGGAGTCAAGTCCTGTATAAATTAAATAAAACATTAGATAATAAGATTTTTTAACCATGCCTGACTTTCATCAAAATGGCGTAATAGCTACTCTTCATAATTTTAATTCGAAACCCATAGAGGAAATAGAAAAAGAACTTTTAGATTTTTCAAAAGTCTCACCCATGACTTTAATTCTTCCTTCTTTGTATTCAGAATTAGAAAAGCCAGCATTAACGTATATTGTGAATACTTTAAAAAAAGTTAAATACATTAAAAATATTGTTATTGGTTTAGATCAAGCCAACAAACAAGAATTTATAAAAGCTAAAAAATTTTTTTCAGTGCTGCCTCAAAAAAAATATATTCTTTGGAACGATGGACCTAAATTAAAAAAAATAGATCAACATTTATCTAAAATGGATCTTGCTCCTGCAGAAAAGGGGAAAGGAAGAAATATTTGGTACTGTATGGGATTTGTAATTTCTTTGAAAGAGTCGGGATCTGTTGCAATGCACGATTGTGATATAGTCACCTATGATAAAAATTTAGTAGCAAAACTATTTTACCCCGTTGCTAATCCAAAATTTTCATTTGATTTTTGTAAGGGCTTTTATCCTAGGGTTGCTCAAAAATCTATGAATGGAAGAGTGACAAGGTTATTAGTTACGCCTTTAGTTAAATCCTTACAGAAAATGGTTGGATTTAATGAATATTTAAATTTCTTAGATATATTTAAATATCCTCTGGCTGGTGAATTTTCATTTAAATATAATTTATTGAATGACATAAGAATTCCACATGATTGGGGCCTTGAAATAGGAATACTCTCTGAAATGTATAGGAACTTTGCTAATAATAAAATTTGCCAAGTAGATATAGCAGATACCTATGAACATAAACACCAAGAGGTCTCTAAAAATAATCGTCAAAAGGGTTTATCTAAAATGACTATAGATATTTCTAAAGCTTTATTTAGAAAATTAGCTACACAAGGTCATGTATTTTCTAATGAGAAGTTTAGAACACTTAAAGCAACATATTATAGATTAGCCCTTGATATGGTTCAGATTTATAAAACAGATGCAGAGATGAATGGATTAAACTTCGATGTCCACAAAGAAGAGGAAATGGTTGAACTCTTTGCACAAAATATTATCGAAGCAGGAAAAATATTCCTAGACTCACCAAGTGAAAATCCAAATATACCAACTTGGAGAAGAGTTGATAGTGCTGACCCAACTATTTTAAAATCTTTTAATGATGCCGTCATGGAAGATAACACCTAAAGTGCAAGAAGAATTAAAAAATAATCTAAACATACATTTTCAAATAATTTACAAGGATATATTAGATCAAAACGAAATTTTAAAACTAATTAATAGAGTTCTTGATTTATTTCAAAATAAAGACCTAGGTATTTCTGAACCTAATTGGTCTCAAAAAGATGTTTTCTTAATTACGTATGGTGACTCAATATATGAAGAAAAAAATAATAAATTAAAAACTCTAAGCAAGTTCTTAGATAAGTATTGTAAAAAACAATTCAACAATTTACACATTCTACCTTTTTTTCCTTACAGTTCAGATGATGGATTTTCTATAACTGATTATGAAGAAGTAAGGTCTGATTTAGGTGATTGGAAAGATATTAAATCACTATCAAAAAATTTTAGGATAATGAGTGATATTGTTATTAATCATGCATCTATTGAAAGTAAATATTTTAAATCTTTTATTGAGAATAAAACTGAAACACAAAATTTTTTTATAAAACTTAAAAATAAACAAGGTTATGACCAAGTTGTTCGCCCTAGAAGCTCAGATCTTTTTAGAGAATTTGAAATTAATAAAGAAATTTATTATTTATGGTGTACTTTCAGCCACGATCAAGTTGACTTTAATTTTAAAAATCCTGAGGTTTTATTTTTCTTCATTAAGTTAATTCATTTATATCTTAAAAATGGTGTTAGAGTATTTAGGTTAGATGCCATTGCTTTCCTTTGGAAAGAACATGACACCAACTGTCTAAACTTACCGCAGACTCATGAAGTTGTGAAATTAATGAGAACACTTTTGAATGCATTTAGTAAAAATACTTTACTTATAACTGAAACAAATTTACCTAATTTAGAAAATCTAAGTTATTTCGGTGAAAACGATGAAGCAAATGCTGTATACAACTTTGCTCTACCACCCTTGCTACTATGGACTCTTGTGATGGGAGATAGCACAGCTCTTCGTAAATGGTCTATGGGCATGCCTCCTGCAAAAGATCATACATCTTATTTCAATTTCATAGCCTCTCATGATGGTATTGGCCTGAGACCGACAGAGGGAATTTTAACAGAAAAAGAGAGAAATAACTTAGTCGATATCATGACTGATTTTGGAGCAAAAACTACCAAAAGAAAAAAAACAGATAACACCGAGACTGTTTATGAAATAAATATCTCACTCATAGATGCTATGAAAGGAACATTTCAAGGAAGTGATCATTTGCAAATTGAAAGATTTATTTGTTGCCATGCAATAATGCTAGGACTCGAGGGAATACCAGCATTTTACATACATAGTATTTTGGGCTCTACAAATGACTATGAAAAACTAGAGCAAACAAAAAGTCATAGATCTATAAATAGAAGATCTTGGAAGTATGATGAAATTGATGGATTACTTGCAAATACTGATACTTTTAATTCAAAAATATATAATCAATTATCAAAATTAATTGAAATTAGAAAAAACCAATCTGCATTTCATCCAAATGCTACACAATTTACATTTAATTTGGGTAAAAATTTTTTTGGCTTTTGGAGACAAAGTCATGACAAAAGGCAATCAATATTTTGTGTAAGCAATGTAACTAATGTGTTCCAATATTTAGATTTGTCAGAATTAAATCTAATAGCGTCAAATGAATGGTGGGATTTAATCTCTAATGAGATAATTATTGATATCAAATCAACAATTACTTTAAAGGCCTATCAAACTATGTGGATTACAAATTATTAATTAAAGATTATGTCTTTTCGACATAAGCCCTAAAACTGAGACTTTTTTTCTATTACTTTCATTAAAAAATTTGTGTTATATTTTGATATGACCGATCCTAAAACATACAAATTTAACACTAAAACCTTACATAGTGGGCATCAGCCAGATAAAAATTTTGGCTCCCGTGCCGTTCCAATTTATCAAACAACATCATACTTATTCCAAGATGCAGATCATGCAGCTGCCTTATTTAATTTAGAGGAGGGTGGGCATATCTACAGCAGAATATCCAATCCAACTATATCTGTTCTTGAAGAGAGAGTTGCAGCTTTAGAAGGCGGCTCTGCTGCTTTAGCTACTGCCTCTGGTATGAGTGCAATGATGCTAGCTCTTCTAAATATTTGTAGTGCAGGTGATCATATTGTTTCCTCATCGCAATTGTATGGAGGCTCTTTTAACTTACTGAGACTAACTTTAAAAAGATTTGGCATTGAAACAACTTTTGTTAAGCCCAGAGACACAGAGGGTTTTAAAAAAGCAATTCAACCAAATACAAAATGTATTTGGGGTGAGTTGATTGGTAATCCTGGCATAGAAATTATGGATTTACCTGAAATTTCCAAAATAGCAAAAGACGCAGGTATTCCTTTAATGGTCGATGGAACATTTAACACACCATATTTGTGTAATCTCTTTGAATTAGGTGCAGATATAATCACACACTCTCTAACAAAATGGATGGCAGGTCATGGCACTTCTATGGGTGGTATAATTGTTGAAAAGGGTGACTTTGATTGGACTAAGGGAGATAAGTTTCCAACAATGACTGAACCATATGATGGTTATCACGGTCTTTCTTTTGCAGAAGAATTTGGTCCAGCAGCATTTACTATGAGAGCAAGGGCAGAGGGCATGAGAGACTTTGGTCCATGTATGAGTCCAACAAATGCATTTAATATTTTAATAGGAATAGAAACTCTTTCAGTGAGAATGGAAAAGCATTTATCCAATACTAAAATAATGGTTGATTACTTAAGTAACAACCCAAGTGTTTCTTGGGTAAATCATCCAAGCTTACCGGATCACCCTGATCATAAAGTTGCTGCAAAATTAATGCCTAAGGGCGCTGGCTCAATGATAGCGTTTGGAATTAAGGGGGGCAAAGAAGCTGGTCACGCGTTTATAAACTCTTTAAAACTAACATCACATTTAGCTAACGTTGGCGACGCAAAATCACTAGTTATTCATCCAGCATCTGCAACTCACTCTCAAATGGATAAAAAATCATTAGAGTTGGCAGGCCTAACTGAAGATATGATACGTTTTTCTGTTGGCTTGGAAGACATGGATGACATTATTAATGACTTTGAAAATGGTTTCAGAGCATCTCAAAAGCCAAGACTTGTAGCTTCTAAATGAAGCTAAAAGTTAATGGAAAAGAGGCATATTACACATCCAGTGGAAGAGAAATAGATAAAAATCAACCCTCGATTGTATTTGTTCATGGTAGTGGTTTGAGCCACGTCACATGGGTGCTTCAAACAAGATACTTTGCATTTCACGGTTACAATACAATTGCGGTAGATTTACCTGGCCATGGTGACTCCGAGGGACCACCATTAAAAACTATTGAAGAGATGGCTGATTGGGTTGCAGACCTGTTAACAGCTTTGGGCATTGAGAAAGCCTCATATGTTGGTCATTCTCAAGGATGTTTGGTGGGATTAGAATTTGCACAAAGACATCCTGAGAAATTAGATTTACTTGCACTAATCAATGGATCTATGTCAATGAAGATGAACACTGAACTTTTAGACTTAGCATTAAATAAAGATCAAAAAGCAGTTGATCTTATGATGGATTGGGTGCATGGACCTTTAGGTCATAAAGGTGGCCATCCTGTTCCAGGATTAAGTCATTTAGGTATGGGCGGTCAGTTGGTATCTTCAAATAATGACGGCACGCTTGGTGCAGACTTCAATGCTTGCGATAAATACACTAATGGTGAAACTGCTGCTAAAAGTATTAAACACCCAACTTTATGTATCGTAGGCAAACATGATAAAATGACTCCTAAAAAAGTGGGTCTAGAATTAGCTTCAAATATAGAGGGATCAAAAACAGTCGTTTTAGAAGAGTCTGGTCATATGTCAATTTTAGAAACGGCGAGTGAAACTAAAAATATTTTAAAAAATTTCTTTAAAGAAAATAGTCGTGCTTCATAAAGGATCGTGTCACTGTAAAGCTATTGAGTTTGAGATTGACTCTGATCTTGAAAAAATAATGCAATGCAATTGCTCCATTTGTATTAGAAAAAATGCAAAAATGATAATGGTTCCTAAATCTAATTTTAAACTTTTAAAGGGAAAAGAAGATCTATCTCTTTATCAATTTAATCTAAACTTAGCTGAACATTTTTTTTGCAAGCATTGCGGGATATACACTCACCACAATAGAAGAACTGATCCAAACGGTATGGGTATTAATCTAGGGTGCTTAGATGATGTAGATCCATTAGACTATGAAGCTGGTCTCAATGACGGAAGAAAACTATCCTAGTCAGATCTTGATTTTAATATAAAAAAAACTAATATTGGCCATGGCCCAAGTTAAAGAATATTTAACGTTTGATGACGTTTTATTGAAACCCCAAGCATCTACTATTCTCCCGAATAACGTCGATATTTCAACAAATCTAACAAAAGATATAAAACTAAATATTCCTATCATATCAGCAGCAATGGACACTGTAACAGAGTCCAAAATGGCAATATCAATGTCTCAAAATGGCGGTTTAGGAGTAATTCACAAAAATTATGATATAGAAACGCAAAGTTATGAAGTTAAAAAAGTAAAAAGATACGAAGCAGGGATTGTCTATAATCCAATAACAATGAGTCCTAATAATACAATTGAAGATGTTTTAAATGTAATGGAAAAACAAAATATATCTGGTTTTCCAGTGGTCGATAAAGCTAATAAACTTCAGGGAATTATTACTAATAGAGATGTTCGATTTGTAATTAATAAAAAAACAAAAGTTAAAGATTTAATGACTAAAAAAGTAATCTCTATTACTCAAACTCAATCAAAAGGAATGTCCTCTTTTGGACTGGCAAAAAAATTACTACAAGAAAATAGAATAGAGAAACTAGTTGTAACTGATAATAACAATAAATGTATTGGTTTAATTACTGTTAAGGATATTCAAAGAGGAGAGAAGTTTCCCTATTCTGTTAAAGATAAAAATGGACAATTATTAGTTGGTGCTGCAATAGGAAGTAAGCCTAATGACTTACAAAGAGCTATAGAATTAGATAAAGCTGGTGTTGATATTTTATTCATTGACACAGCTCATGGTCATTCATCAGCAGTATTAGAGTCTTTTAAAAAAATTAGAAAAAAAATAAATTTACCTATTGTTGTAGGAAATATTGCTACACCTGAAGCTGCAAAAGATTTAATTAAATTAGGTGCAGATGCAATTAAGGTTGGCATAGGCCCAGGTTCGATCTGTACTACTAGAATTGTTGCAGGTGTTGGAGTACCTCAATTTACTGCCATTCAAGATATTGCTACAATAACCAATAAAAATAAAATTCCAATGATCTCTGATGGAGGGATACGTTATTCTGGTGATATTGTAAAAGCGCTTGCAGCTGGAGCCAACTGTATCATGGCAGGCTCTTTATTTGCTGGAACAGATGAGTCACCTGGAGAAGTTTTTCTATTTCAAGGAAGATCTTATAAGTCCTATCGTGGAATGGGCTCTCTGGGAGCTATGGCCAGAGGTTCAGCAGATCGATATTTTCAAGACGAAATTAATGAAGCCATCAAATTAGTTCCTGAAGGTATTGAAGGAAGAATTCCGTATAAAGGTCAAGTATCTAACGTTTTATTTCAATTGACAGGAGGTTTGAGGTCTGGAATGGGTTATACGGGCTCTAAGAACCTTACTATTCTCAAAAAAAATGCAAAATTCGTCCGTTTGACCAATTCTGGTATTAATGAAAGTCACGTTCATGGTGTCCAAGTAACAAAAGAAGCTCCAAATTATCGCTCAAATTGAGTAAATCAGTATTAATTATAGATTTTGGATCTCAATATACACATTTAATTGGAAGGAAAATTCGTGAGCTGGGAGTTTATGCAGAGATTTATCCTCCAAAGTATCTCAACAATGTAACTAATATTTTAAACCATTCAGTTTTAATATTATCAGGGGGTCCAGACTCTGTTTTAAATAAAAATGCACCTAAAATTGATATTCCTTTAGATCAAATACCTATTCCAATTTTAGGTATTTGTTATGGCTTTCAATATATCTCAAAAGAATTTGATGGTGTTATAGAAAAAAGTAACCAAAGAGAATATGGAAAAACAATTATAAAGATATCAAAGTGTGATTTATTTAAGAACACTAACTCTGAGCAACAAGTATGGATGTCTCATGGAGATAGTTTAACAAAAATTCCAAAAGGTTTTAAAATTCTTGCTAAAACTAAAAATAAAATACCAGCAGCTATTTATAAAAAAAATATTTATGCAATACAATTTCATTGTGAAGTTACGCACTCTGAATTTGGCAATCAAATTTTAAAAAATTTTTTATTTAATATTTGTAACTTAAAAGAAAATTGGAAAAATAATGATTTACACCAAACTATTGGTAGATATCTAAGAATTAATGTTAAAGAAAAAAAACCAAATATAGTGTGTGCAGTATCAGGTGGGGTTGACTCTACAGTTTTGGCATTTGCTATATCAAAATATCTTAAATTAGATAACGTTCACTTTATATTTGTAAATAATGGATTGCTTAGAAAATATGATATTAAAAATATAAAATCTGTATTTAAATCCTTCAATTTAAAATTAAATATAATCAATGCAGAGCATATATTCTTAAAAAAACTAAAAAATGTTACTGATCCAGAACTAAAAAGAAAGATAATTGGGGGTTTATTTATAGAGGTATTCTCAAAATATATCAGAAAATTATCACAAAAAGATTTCTATCTCGCACAAGGAACTCTATATACAGATATTATAGAAAGTCGCTCTTACCATGGTGGAAAGAGTGTGACTATAAAATCACATCATAATGTTGGTGGTTTACCAAAAGACCTTAAATTTGACGTTATAGAGCCTTTTAAAGAGCTTTTTAAGGACGAAGTTAGAAGATTAGGTCTATTCTACAAATTAGATCAGAGATTTGTTAATCGTCATCCTTTTCCTGGGCCAGGACTTGGTATCCGTTGTATTGGAAAGGTTAATAGACAAAGACTAGACACTTTAAGAGAAATAGATGAAATTTTTATTAATTTTCTCATTGAAAAAAATTTGTACAACAAATCATGGCAAGCTTTTGCAGTTTTACTTCCTGTTAAATCTGTAGGTGTGATGGGTGATGAGAGAACTTATGAGGAGACTTGTGTCTTAAGATGTATTAATTCAGTTGATGGAATGACAGCAGATGTTTCACAGATTAATGTTGAAACTTTATCTGAAGTAGCAACTCATATAATTAATAAAGTACCTAGAGTAAACAAAGTCCTCTATGACATAACTAGTAAGCCTCCATCTACTATTGAGTGGGAATGAGCCAATGATTTGTATTAAAACAGAAATACCAGAAGAAATTTGTAATTTAATTGTCTTCATTGTTTGTCCTCATTTATTTATCATCTGCTTTCTATTGTGACTGTGTGTTGTATTGAGGGTGTTTAGATTCAGGTCGATTCTTGTGTTTAACAACTATTGAGCCATCTACTACCTCTATGTCATAACACCAATTATCCCATCCATTTAGAGATAAAGGCTCATTTAATTCATCTTCAAGAGTTCGTGGATATACATAACATCCTTCATTATCTCCATATTGAGATTTGGCTTTCTCCATCTTTTTTTTCACTTCCATATGTAAATCTAATGGAATTTTTAAATGCTCACCTAATAAATAACATAACTTCATATCCTTACATGCTAAGTCCATTGTGAACCCCGCTTCATATTTTTGATTAAAAATATGTGGCACAACTGTTTCCCATGCAAATGAATTACCAGCAGAAACTCTGATGGCATCAAAAAAGTTTTCTAAGTCTAAGCCTGCTTTTTTTGCAATCATCATACATTCCGAAGCTGCCACCATATTAGTGAAAGCAAGCATGTTAGAAACTACCTTCGCAATCGCACCTGCTCCGATATCTCCACAAAGCACAACAACCTCACCAATTGCATCTTGTATTAATTCTTTCCACTCATTAAAAATCTCTTTATTGCCTCCTGCTAAACTAACCATATTATTATTTTGCAATGCATGAACCCCTCCTGTCAAAGTAGCTTCTAACATGGATACATTATTGGTTAATGCTTTTTTTTCTAATTCTTGAGATTGTTTAAAGTCAGTAGTAGAAGTATCAATCCAAACCATTCCTGGTGAGGCATTTTCCAATAACCCTTCTTTTCCTTCAACAGCTTGCAAGACATGTTCAGGTTTTGGCAAACAAGTTATGGTGGCATGACATTTTTGAGCTAACTCTTTAATAGAAGATGCTCTTGTAATATTTTCAGGAAGAAGATTTAGTTTATGTTCATCAATATCATAAGCAATCAATTGATATTTTTTTGTTTTATTTAAATTATTTAAGATTGGTAATCCGGCATTCCCTAAGCCGATTACTCCTATGACTTTTGAATTTGTCATTTTAGCTTCCCCCACCTATCAGGTATATTGATTTTTGATTTATTGAAAAAAAAGGACTAATAGATAAGACCCATTCCTTAATGATATTAACTAGAGCTTTTAATAAACTCATATTCCTAATCCCTTTTTTTTCACTTTTAAACTAGAATTTCAAAGATTTCCATATTAGAGTTTTGAGAAATTTGGATGGATTTTAAGATGAATTTAGTTGAAAGATTAAACCAAGGACCAGTCTTATGTGCTGAAGGATATCTCTTTGCTATGGAACGTAGAGGCTACTTGCAAGCGGGTGCTTATGTACCGGAAGTAGTTTTAGAACATCCAGAAGTGGTTACTCAGCTTCACCGAGAATTCATCCGTGCTGGCAGTGATGTCGTTCAAGCCTTACAATCATTCACAATAAATTGATAATTAAACTTACACAGTTTTAAAAATGGCTCGAGAATGGTTAATATACAATGATAGTTTTATTATCTACTATTGAGCGGGAATGAATTTAGATATTTCAAAATTATCAATTGATGAATTAAAAACATTTAAAAAATTTAATAGAGAATTTTTACCAAAAATTAAAAAATTAGATTTTAATTTTGCTGATATGAAAAAAGGAGAATTAATGCTCATATCAACCCCAAAAGATATTATAAAATTTATTAAAAAAACTCCCTCTACCAAAAAGTATAACTTCAAGGATATTAGGCTAAAGTTGGCTAAAAAAAGAAAAGCGGATAATACTTGTCCAGTAACTTTTGGTATATTTCTAAGATTGGCAATAGAATATTCACTTATAGAAACAAAATATTTAAAACTTGAATACCCCAACTTTCCTTTTTGGAAAGTTGAATATGATAAAAAAAGTAACGTTTATAAAAAAATAAAAAATTTTAAAAATCTACTAAAGAAATATGATGGTCATTAAACTTACACAAAACTTACACAATTTAAAAAATAGCTTTAGAATGGTTGATATACAATGGTTGTTTTAATATAATTAATTTTAATTAATATTTTTCTTTTTATACTTCAGATATTGATAAAAAAAACTATTTTATAATTGTGAAAGATAAATTTAATAGAATAGAACGTTTACCTCCTTATATTTTTGGCGAGATAAATAAACTCAAAGCTAAACTTAGAAAAAATGGGAAAGATATAATTGATTTCGGCATGGGTAATCCTGATATGCCCACACCAAAACACATTAGAGACAAACTAAAAGAAGTTACAGATAAACCTGGGACTGGAAGATATTCAGTCAGTAAAGG
>ENA-OSEY01000583-OSEY01000583.1-marine-metagenome-genome-assembly--contig:-NODE-583-length-26483-cov-6.141294_pt1 | contig 26483 bp, 29 predicted proteins | sample MGYA00248465_ERZ534230 | MGnify/ENA primary metagenome ERZ534230 (study PRJEB26409, sample SAMN06344110) | marine metagenome | isolation source: Sea water from surface | place: Atlantic Ocean:Southern...
GATAGGAATAAACTTGATTCAATTTTGGTAACAACAAATATTTTTGAGATTTCATATAATGAAATTTTTGAACAACCTAACTGGGTTAAATACATCGTTAGAGATATTGTCAAAAATGCAGATAGAGATGGAATGAACTTTTATACTGTTGATTCTATCTATACATCAGATGATAATGATTATTATTCAAATAGATGGGATAGGGGTCATATGGCACCAGCTGGTTCATTCAATGATTCATATGAGAATTTATATTCTACGTTTACTTATTTAAATGTAGCTCTGCAATATGATGATCTTAATAGGGGAGCATGGGTTGACCTAGAGGAGCAAGTAAGAGACTGGGCTGATGAATATGGAGATATAGGAGTCGAAATATATTTAGAGTTTAATTCTAATCATATTACGCTCGAAACTGGAGCTCATGTACCATCAGGTTTTTATAAATATGTAAATTTTCCTGATGAAACAAAAAAATGTTACTATTTCCCAAACATTTCACCCAATAAATCTTGGAGTGAATATGAAATTGATTGCGATTGATAAAGTTTGTCTGTAAATCAAATAAATAATTATTCATAAATTGAACTTATGAAAGAAAAAAAAGAGTGGAGACCTTTACCTAATTTTATTACAATAAAGGATAGTAAAATTGAAGGTCTTGGTGTCTTCGCTACTCAGAATATTCCTGAAAACACTGACCTTGGAATATCTCATGTTTATGATGAAAGGTTTCCAGATAATTACATACGACTTCCATTGGGAGCTTTTATAAACCATCATGAAATGCCAAACTGTAAAGCAGTGGTTGCCGATAAACATGAGTCAATTGGAAACATAAAACACATAAGAATAATTTCTGAAAAAAGCATTTTACCGGGAGAAGAACTTACCCTAAATTATATAATCAATAAACTTGATAATCCCCTTTGGGAATTTGAGTATGAGATGTCTCAATAGTTATTCAACTTTTTGTCCTTTTAAATAAAAAACTGTTCCAGGAATTCCACCATTTATAGGATCGTCAACAGTGGTAACACGTCCTTCTATTTTATTTTCTCCGGTAAAATAAAACTGAATATCTGAACTTACTCCATCTGAGCTTTTACTATTAAAACTTATTACTCCGTCAGTAATTCTTAGGTTTCTTACTACTGAGTTATAAAAACTTTGCCCTTGAAAAGACCAAATAATTCTTGAGGTAATGTTTCCTCTTTTAGATGTTCCAATTGTTAAAGAGGCTTCAAAAGGAAAAACTACTGATGGAATTTCAACATCAAATTTGTATTCTCCATAATATTGAACGTTTGGATCATTGTCAATATTATTCGATATAGGTTTACTTGATGAGCATGATAAAATCAACATGTTCAAAACAATTATACCAATTACTTTTGTTTTATTTAATTCGCTCACCTTTAAATTCAAATTGTCCTGCATAAAAGCCTGAGATAGAGTTTTCATCATCAAAATAAACCTCCATCTCAACATTACCAGCTTCAGAGTCAACCAGGTTTATAAAAATAGCTCCTTCAAATAATTCAGTATTATTAATTTTTACCGGTACATTTTTTTGACCATCAAAGTATGATGCTCTTGATTTAATTTGAGATTTATCATAATAAAGTTCAAGAGAAACATCGATATCACCATATGGATTTCCAAATGAGATTGTTAAACTATATATGCCTTGAATCTTCTTATTTATAATCTCATTATTGCTCGATGATGTGTTTTCAATTGAATTTAAAGAAGAGCACGAGTTAGTTGAATAAGATATCAAAATAATTATTGAAAAAAATATTTTTTTCAAAATAATCTAATTTGACTTTGTTCCAACAATATCAAACCTGTCAAAAGCATATCCTGTTACCTCATTTCCTTCAACATAAAGTTCCCAATATCCTGTTATATTATATTCAGGGACAAAAATCTCCACAAAGAGTATGTCATCTTCTACTTCTGTACTTTTAATAACTGTCCAACTTGCAGCTTCTATAGTTTCTCCGGTATATTCAGTTTTGAGAAGATCTCCATCCCTCGAAACTCTCATTGTTAATGAACCATCATCTCCTGTAGGGATACCTATAATTTCTAGATTGTAGTCTCCTAAAAATTTTTGATATATATCAACTGTAACAACTTTATCATTTGTTGCTATTTCATTAATTTTTTTTTCAGTTAAAGTTTGCGAAGTTTTAAAGATACTACAGGACGAAAATGTAAGTAAGAGTCCAACTATTATTATTTTATTTCTCATTTTAAATGCCGATTAGATATTGAAATTTAAGAAAAAATTGAGATTTGTTTACTCTAAAAGGGTCAAAATCTTCTGGTTCTAAATCAAAATTATTAATTGAATTTTGAATTCCACCAATATAAAAAATTGTTGATGGGTTGGGATTCCATTTTAAAAGAGGCTGAAAAAGAAAAGTGTCATTGAATTTATTGTATTCTGAAACTAACCTTATGCTTAAGTCATTATTAAATTGATATCTAAAAGACAACCTTGATATATACCCATCATAAATTGCTTTATTATTATCCAAATTTTCTAATCTTGAATAATTAATTGAAGAGCTTAAGTTAATATTATTACCAAGTCTGTAAGCAAGGTTAAAAAATAAAGATTTTTCTTTTCCAATTTTTGGTATTTTCTCGTTAAATGCAATCTGTTTCCCAATTTTCCCTTCAAAACCAAAAGTCAGATTTTCAGTTGGATATCCACGAATTCCTATACTAGATTTTCCATAATTTTTAAAATTAATATTTAGATATCTCCGAAATAAATTATAATCATAAACATATGTAATTTCTGTTTTTCCAAATGTTTTAATGCCTATATTGAAATCAAAATTCTTGGTCTTTAATCTATTGTCATAATTATAGTTTATGTCTCCTTTTAGACTTGCATTAAATTCTTTCAGATATTTTTTATCAAAAAAGCTAGTATAGCCGTGATATAATGTTCCATACTTTCTATTTATTCTTGGAACAAAGCCAACATCTGCTCTAAAACCTGGAGAAATTCCTTTGTAAAATACTGAAGTATTCCAATGCTCTGTATTTCTAGACAGTCTAATGTAACTAGCACTTCCCTTAAATTTTTCTCCGTCAAGTTTCACTGTTTTATTTAAAAATGTTTCTTCACTTTCAATCCAATTTGCAATAGGTTCCTTATTAAAACTTTTAGAAAATTCAAATTGAAATCTCCATATTGTGTTAAATGTAAAAAGCCCATCAATCCCAATTAGATTTCCATAACCACCCTCTCTAAAGTACCTGTTTGTAGTGAACACTCCATATTTTGATCCTTCGTTAATTAATCTCTGGTGGCGAAATGCATTTACATAACTAACACCTCCATTCCCGCTGTAAGATTTATCTTCACCTCCAATCAAATAGGGAGACACTTCATCTACAGCATTTAAAAGAATTGTCCCTGAATTTCTTCCAAGATTAACAAATTTTGAAGCAAAACTAGGAGAGTTAATTGTCCTAGAATAAAATCCTCTATCCATAAACTTTAACAAATCCATTCCTTTATTAAAAAAAGGTCTTAATTCAGGATAATCTAATGCAAAAGAAGAGTTAATATCTATTTGAGTTTCATCAGCTTCAATCTGAGAAAAATCAGGATTGATGGTAGCCTCAATTGAAGAAGATGGAGAAAAATCATAGTTAAGACCGATACCAACATCACCTTTAATTTTTCCGTATTCAATAGGATCATCATATGCTATTTGTCTTTGACCTGAAATGTTTGATGAAATGTAAGGAAGGAGTTCTGTTTTTCCTTTATATACAATATCATTCATAATCAACTTGTCTGTGACTTGACATACCCAACAAGGATCTGACCTATCATATGGCTGGGTTTGACTTCTGTAAAAAGTTCCATCAAGTGTAAAAACTCTTGATATATTAAAGTTCCATATTTGATTTTTTCCGGGAGGGTATGGAAGTGAATTAATAGGAACTTTAAATTCTAAAACATATCCATCATCAACTATTGAACTTTTAGTTTCAAAGACAGCATTGTAAGCTTCATCAAAAGTGTCTTCCTCACTAGTAGCATTTTTAACTCGAAGGTCAACTTGACTTCCAAATGCATTAGATCCTAAAATATAATTTGACCTTGAGTCGCCAAAAGGATCAATTCTTAAGAATATCATGTCTTCATTTTCATATTCTGCTTGATCTCTTGGCTTTACCTGCCCCCTTATATCATCTGGATTACCATATGCTTTTATTCCAAAATAAATAAAGGTATCAGTATATGTGATAAATACCTCTGATTGAAGTTTTGTTGGAATATTGTCACCTGGTTCTTGTTCAAAATCAATTGTTGCAATTTTTGAATTTCTTTTTTCATCTTCAGAAATTATACCATCCAATATTATATCGTTATCTGATGATTTAATCAGATTAAATTCTTTTTGAGCAAAACTATAGTTTGAAAAAATGAGGATTGATATGATAAATGTTATTTTTCTCATTTAAAGCCGCAAATGTAGCTAAAAACTGGAATCCGTTATCTTTATTTAATTTTTATTAACAGTATTCCTTGATTAATATTTGCCTTTGAATCATAAGGAATCAATTGATCATCATTTAGACTCCAGTATGCAGTATCTCCTAGTCGTACGTCAGATTGCTCTGATATTTCATCCAATATTAAATTACCTTTTTCATCTACTCTCCAGTTAAAAACTACTCTACTTTCTGTCCTCTCACCAGTAATTACTATTATTGCAGCAGTTTTATCTTCTTTAAAATCAAATAAAATTTGTGTTTTATCCAGTGCTTTTTCAATAACTCCAGAAAAAGTTCTAGCTGCTAATTTTTCAAATCCAGTTAACTCATCTGAATTTTTGATTACATCTTTAATGTCTAATTTAAATTCCCACTTACCAATCAAGCTAATTTCTAAATTCTCTTGACAATGACTATGAGAAATAGACAAAACAGATAAAATCACAAAAAATATTTTTAGATTTTTAATCATCGTTAAGACTCATCTTTTTGTTAAGTGAAAAAACTTCCTCAGCATTGTAATCATCACCATGAAGTAATTTTAGTTGTTTGCTTAGTAAGTCTCTTTTCTTGGAAAGCTTATTATTGAATTCGTCTTTATTTATAAAATTAGATCTGACAGGTATCAAATTTATTACATCGTCCATATAATTTAGTACAGCGGTAATCTGATTTGGAATCCAGGAGATTATAGGAGTACCTCCAGTTGCTTTAGCATATTTTGTGTTAGCCATTATATATTTTTGAACAAATTGCCAGTGACCATTTCGGAAATAATAAATTTCATCAAGAATTTGGATAAGAAGACAGAGCCCTTCTTCATTTTTTGATTCTTTTAAATTATTAAATAGTCTATTATTACCCATTTCATTTTTAATATCTTCTAAAAAATTTTGAATACATTTTGGTCTATAGGTTCTTAGATCAAGCAGATATTTTGTAAGATCGTTAGATGGATAGTAATCAATCACACCGGTAAATATGTCAGCAGTTGGGATTATATTATCTTGAGCACCTGTCTGTCCTCTATATTGAACAGGTTCATCTGAAACACCTTGATATATTACGCCATCACCAAAAATTTCATCATTGCCTTTGATTCCCATTATGAATACTCTAAAGTCATTATAATGTTTCCATCTGGATGCTTGCCACATTATCTGTCTTCTCTCATTAATTTTTTTCATGGCTGATAAACATTTTCTAAGAGAATTATTTACACCTTTAGTTTCTTTAGATTCAAGAAAATCAAATACACTACCAACTAACTCTGGAGAGTGTTGATTAATATCAACATGAAGCATTATAAAACCTCTCTCATCATCCATGCCAGAGAACTTTGCAGCCATTGCAAGATTCTCCCACTCAAAACCTTTACTATCATCTCTTTTTACGTAATTACCTAGAGAATATGCATAATGGTAATCTAAAAATGGATAGACATCAAGCTTTTCACTGACAATCACAAATGGTTCAGCAATTTGAGCAGGTAAAACATCATGGGCTTTTCCATATTTTTTTGTTTGAAGATAATTAAAGTGAGCTGGGGCTAAGAGGTAAGCACTTGTAAGAAACGCGTATGCTCTGAATAATGCTTGAATAATAAAAACATCTTTTTCTTTGCTAACTAGATCCTTAAAGTTAAACAGGCCTTCAACACCCTCTTCAATGGCTCCTTCCCTTGAAAGCAATCCATCGCTTCCATCTTCTTTTTTGATTGGCATTTCATCCATAAGTTTTTGAAGCTCATTATATCTTTCTGGAAGTTTTAATAGTGGGTTTTTCCTTGGAAGAAATCCATGTATAGAGTTGACTTCAAAAAAATTGTCAGTGTAGTTTTCTAATCTCAATGTATTAGGTTTTGACATAAATTTATGGAAAATTAATCATTACAAGTACCAATACTCCAAGTATTTACTCCTTCTGATTGAGCTACACATTTATTAGAATATGTATTATTATCACAACCACATACTGGCATATATTCTTTGGTACATGCAATTAGTTTTTTTTCAGATTTACATTCTTGGTTTTCAGATTTTGAACATCCAATTAACAATGTGAAAATCAATAAATAAAAACCTATATCCTTAAACATTTTTATTAAATTGAAATAAAATTACTAATTAAATGGATAAAAGGAGATTTATAAAATCGCTTGGTGCTTTATCATTTTCACCCTTAATTTCAGCTAGTAAATTAACTGATTTTGAGCCTATATCAAAAACTCTTCCAGTCATAGATAATGAAGATGAATTATGGAAAACCGTAAGATCTCATTATACTCTCAAGGATGAATATGTAAATCTTGAAAGCGGTTACTATAATATAATTCCAAACCCTATATTAGAACATTTTATAAATCATGTGAAGCATGTAAATATTGAAGGATCATTTTACATGAGAAATGATTTAAATAAAAATAAAGATAGAGTTACAAGTGAGCTTGCTAATATCGTTGGTTCTTCACCAGATCAAATTGCCATTACCAGAAATGCAACTGAGTCTCTAGACCTTGTTATCTCAGGTTTTCCATGGAAAAAAGGTGACGAGGCAATATATGCAAAACAAGATTATGGAACAATGAAAGAAATGTTTGAACAAATTTCAGATAGATATGGTGTTGTTAATAAAATAATATCTATTCCTAATCATCCAAAAAATGATGAAGAAATAGTCTCCTTATATGAAAGTCAAATTACAAGTAAAACAAAGCTTATAATGGTCTGCCATATGATAAATATTACAGGTCAGATACTTCCTGTAAAAAAAATATGTGAGATGGCACATAGCTATGGAGTTGAAGTAATGGTTGATGGAGCTCATTGTGTTGGACATTTTGATTTTTCAATAGATGACTTTAATTGTGATTATTATGGATCAAGTTTACATAAGTGGTTGGCTACTCCTCTTGGAGCAGGCTTGCTTTATGTAAATAAAAATAAAACTCATAGAATTTGGCCTCTCTTAGCAAATGGGAATACTAACAAGTCGGATATAAAAAGGTTAAATCACATAGGTACACATCCTGTTCACACGGACCTTGCTATTTCAAATTCAATTGATTATTTAAAATGGATTGGAATGGAAAGAAAGGAAAAGAGAATGAGATTTCTTCAAAGATATTGGTCTGATAAATTGAGGAATGTGAATAATGTAATTGTGAATACTCCCATAGATATTGATAGAAGTTGTGGAATAGGGAATGTTGGGCTTACAAATATGAGCCCATCAAAAATGGAAGATTTATTATTTGAGAAGTACAAAATTTTTACTGTTGCTATAGATTATGCAAATGTAAAAGGCTGTAGAATTAGTCCAAATATCTTTACTACTACAAAAGAACTTGACAGTTTTGTTGATGCAGTGAAAGAATTGTCATTAGTCTAGTAATTTATTATAACACCATTTATTCAACTATTTTGATTAGTTTTTAGATTAATATATATTTAATTAATTAACCCATAAGCTCATAAAATATGATGTCTCTTCTTTTTATGGAATTTGATTGGAACACTGCTTTAATCAGGTTTTCTGTAAATACAGGTTTTATTGCCTCAATGATTCTAATAATTTCAAAACAAATGGTTTTAAGGCGTTTTTCGTTTTCTTTTTTGATGATTAGTTTAATAGTATTCTTTTTATGTTTTACTCTTAAGAATTTTGATCTTAACCTTGGAATGGCTTTAGGCCTATTCGCAATATTTGGAATAATAAGGTACAGAACTCAGCCTCTTCAAACAGAAGAAATGACCTATTTATTCATTACAATTGGAATGGCAGTAATTAATGCTTTGTCAGAAGAGTTCTTATCAGTAAGTGAATTAATCATTATAAATTTAACGGTTATATTATTTATAATTTTTGGAGAATTTATTTTAATGAAATTTTCATATAATAAAGTTCATCCACTAGCAGAAGATATTAATAGAAGAATAGTTTTACAGCTAGAGTATTCTGATGGAAATATTAAAAAAATAATTGACGATGAAATTAAAAAGCAAGAAAAAAATCTTAACATTAATGTCAAGACATTTAAAATATTTAGAATTGACAAAAATTTAAATATTATTACTATACATGTTTATTATTAGTCGATTAAACCAATTTTTTATATTTTTTCTTCTTATTCTACAAAGCAATTTTTGTTTTGCTCAATCTAGTGAATTAAAAGGATGGTCTTCTGTTGAATATGGTTTTGATATCAATGAAATTTTGAAAATAAATTTAAGCCAACATTTTAGATTAAAAGAAGATCTCAATGTAATTGACACATACATAACAGAATCAGAGATATCTTTTGAACCAATAAATAAACTGACATTATTGGGTCAATTAAGGTACTACAGTAGAAATGATAATTTCGGAGGAATTCAAGGTTTTGAAAACATGATGCGATATAGATTTGGAATTGAAAAAAAACTAAGCTCAAATAAACTAAATTTTGAACTAAGAGTTGCCTACCAAAATCGTTTTTCATTGGATAGAGAGAATAGGTTTAAGAAAAGGATTCGTATTAGACCATTAATTGAATTAAAGATGATAGATTGGACTAATAATCCAAAAATTTATTTTGAATATTTTGATGAAATAAAAGGCAATGAGCAAAAGGTATATAGATATGGCATTAGCCAGAAAATTAATACAAATAAATCTAAGAGTATAACATTACGTTATCTTTATCAAAAGTATATAGAGAGGTATAGTTCAAATTCCTCTGCAAATATCATCTCCGTTAAGTATAGTTTTAATTGAGATTAAAATGAAAAAACTTAGCTATAGTAAATTAAAAGAGAAAGTCAAAAATGCTAATAAAAAGGAATTCTATGCTCTTGTTATTGCATTGTGGTGGATACCTTTAGGCTCTTTTTGGAGTATGGCTGCAATATGGATAAGATATTCCTCTAATATTAAGAAGTTTTTTCACTTCAAAAAATAAAATTTACTCAATACTAGTCTTTTCTCAAATCTTATATTTAACGCACTTTTAACGCTACTTCTAACCAAATACTCAAAACTTTTTAATTTCTTTAAGGTCTTAAAAACCATGATGCATAGAGCTATATTTATTTTCTATCTATTTTTTAGCACCTATTGTTTTTCACAGCAAACCATTTTGAATCTTACAAAGACTCAAGAATCTGAGTTTCTACTGGATGGTATTTTGTCAGCTTCAGAATTAGAAAATGCATTTCCTATTGAAATCATTTACGAGCATACACCTGGATACAATACTACACCAACATATAAAACAACAGGGTATGTAAATTACTCAGAAGAATTTGTTTATATCGCATTTAAAGCATACAGGGATCAAGTTGTTGCCTCTGTTCATTCAAGAGATAATTTTTCATTATTCTCTGAGGATTACGTCAACATACATATTGATACATATGGAGATGCCAGAAATAATCTTGGTTTTAGTGCTAATATCTATGGAAGCCAAAATGATGGAGTAAGAGTTGAGTCTTCAGGTTTTGGAAGGCAAGATAGTGGTTGGAGTCTTGATCCAAATTTTGAATGGCAGTCATTAGGAAGACTTACAGACTTTGGATATGAGGTTGAGGTTATGATTCCATTTTCAGCTATCCCTTTCCCTGATGGAAAAGATCAAATTTGGAAAATAAAAGTAAGCACCGGTTATAGAGATCTAAAAAAACAAGGATTAACTGTTAGAGCATACAGTAGTAAACTTGATAATGACAGTTCTTGTAAGTTATGTCAGATAGATCATACAATTGTGATGAATGATATAAGCTATAAGAAAAATGTCGACTTTCTACCTTATGTTAGCTCAAATCTTTCAGGATCCAGAGAGAAGTTTTATGATAGACTTAATTACGATTCTGCAAAATTTAATTACGGAATTGGTGTAAATATTGAGCTAAACAAAAACCTTTCATTAGAGGCAACATTAAATCCAGATTTTTCACAAGTTGAAGCTGATGTTACCAAAATTGATATTAATTCACCTACTGCAATTAATTACCCGGAAAGAAGGCCTTTCTTTAATAGAGGTATAGATGTATTAGATTATACAATGGATGTTATTTATTCTAGATCAATCAATAATCCATCATTTGCTTCAAAAATTATTAATCGAGGAAAAAAATCAAGAGTTTACATGTTGACAGCTATTGACCAGGATTCACCATATATTGTGCCTACCCAATTTGAATCCTTTTCAGGTTTAGGAGGTAAGAGTTTTAATAATATTTTAAGATATCAAAATATAATAAACCCAAATATACAGGTTGGAGCTTTAGCTACGAATAGGCTTTATGAGGGAGATGCTTATGGGAATTTGATTGGACTTGATGGTCTTTTAAAATTAGATGGTGGGTGGAAATTTGAACTTGAATATTTTAACAGCTCAAATAAAGAGCCAATTGCAAATTGGATTGATTCAGATAAGAAATTTGGTGACTACTCTGTGAAACTTGATGGAGAAAGCTTCAATGGAGAAGCTGTCTACAGTGAGCTTAGACGAGACACCAACACCTGGAGATCATTTTTTAGATATACAGGAATTTCTCCAACTTTTAGAGCAGATAATGGTTTTATTGTTGAAAATGACTTAAAGAGATATGAGTTATGGCATGGATTTTATAAGTATCCTGATAAAAAGATTTTAAGAAACTACAGAATAAGTGCAAGATATGACAGGGAATATAGTTTCTCAAATAAATTGAAAAGATCTGCATTTGAAGCATATTTTACTATCCTTACAGTTCTAAACACTGATATATTTTATAATTATGAATATGCTTTTTATGACTCCCATCTAGTATCAGAATTTGAAAAATTTAAATCCCATTACATTAGATTTTCAACAAAACCATTTGATTTTTTGAATATCCAAGCAGGGCTCGGTACAGGGAATGAAATTGCATATCGTGAAGAAATACCTGAGTTAGGTGACAGGTTTTCTTTCAATACCTCAATTGAAGTTACTTTAAATAATAATTTAAGAATAAAGCCATCTGTAAATTTTTCTAGATTAAAAAAATTAGATTCTCAGGAATACTTTTTTGATGGTTATATAGCTAGGTTCGATATAAGATATCAGTTTACTAGTTCATTAAATTTGAGGGTCATATCAGAGTATAACGAATTCTCTGATCAATTTTTTGTTCAGCCATTAATCTCTTGGAGACCAAATTCAGATACAATTTTCTATCTTGGAGGAAATCAAAATTATATTGATGAGTTTGTTGACTATAATTCACCAAACTATAGAGTTAATAAATCTCAATTGTTCCTAAAATTTCAGTACCTTATAAAATCTTGATATTACACTAGTAATCCTATTTGATTTTAATCTTAATAATGAAAAAATTTTTTTTAATTATTTTCTCTATTTATTGTTTAACCACTTTAGGTCAAGACACCAAATTAGTTTTAAATAAAATAGAAGAAAATAACTTTAATATGGACGGGATAATCTCAGATGAAGAAATTCAAGGGGCTAAAGTTCTTGAAATTCTATATGAAGAGACCCCTAGTTTTAATACAGTTCCATCAAAAAAAACTGTCGGATATTTGACCTATTCTAATAAATTTTTATATGTAGGTATCAAGGCATACAGGGATAATGTTGTTGCTCCTGTAACAACCAGAGATAATAGTGCTATTTGGACAGGCGATATAGCTGGTTTTGCAATTGACACATACGAAGATGCTAGAAATCATTTAATAATTGTATCAAATCCTTCTGGTAGCCCTTTTGATGCTATTAGAATGCCTGGTAGAGGTTTTGGTAGTGAGTTTAACATTAATATAAATGTTAACTATGATTTCAATTCCATAGGTAGCATAACTGATTATGGTTACCAAATTGAGTTTTTTGTTCCCTTCTCAGAATTGCCTTTTCCTAATGGAAAAGACCAATCGTGGAAATTTAAAATTTTCAGTGCATATAATGATGATGAAGATGAAGGAGTCCAAGTCAGAGCAGGTTCTAGCAAATCCAACAGAGATGCTAGTTGTCAGTTGTGTCTATTGGATCATACAATAGTAATGAATGATATTGAGATAGAAAAAAAACTTGATTTTTTACCATATGTTAGCTCTAATGTTTCTGGAGTTAGAGAGAAATATTATGATAGGGTTAATTATGACACACCACAACTAAATTATGGGATAGGATTTAATTATGAATTAAATAAGAATTTATCAATTGAAGGGACTATAAATCCTGATTTTTCCCAAGTTGAATCAGATGCAACCAAAATTGATATAAACTCAGTTACAGCTCTTAATTATCCTGAGAAAAGACCTTTTTTTCTAAGAGGAATTGATGCAATGGATTATTCAACAAATGTTTTTTATTCAAGATCAATAAATAATCCCTCATTTGCTTCAAAAATTATTAATCAGGGTAGAAAATCTAGATTATATGTTTTAAATTCAATTGACAGAGAAACGCCATATCTTGTCCCAACTCAATTTGAATCTTTTTCAGGTGTTGGAGGGAAAAGTTTTAGTAACATAATTAGATATCAAAACTTTGTAAACTCTAATACACGATTTGGGGTTTTAGCATCAAATAGATTCTATGAGGGAGATGCCTACGGAAATTTATTTGGAATTGATGGTCTATTTAATTTTTCAGAAATCTGGAGTTTCGAAGCTGAGCTGTTTTTAAATTCAAATAAAGAACCGATTTCTGATTGGATTAATTCTGATAAAACTTTTGGAGCCTCAACTGTAAAACTTGATGGGGAAAAAATAAATGGAAATGCTATTTATGCTCAATTAAGAAGAGACACTGAAACTTGGAGAACTTTTATTGAGTATTCTCAGATGTCAGATGGTTTTAGATCAGATCTTGGATTTATAACAACAAACAATGAAAAAAAATATACTATCTGGCATAGCTTTCATCAATATCCAAATAAAGATTTAATTAAAGATTATAGGATATCACTGAGACAAGATTTTGACTATGATTATTCGCATAATATTGCAAGATCAAACTTTCAAACTTTCATTTCAGTATTAACAATTTTAAATACTAGGATAACTCATAACTATGAGTATAATTTTGTAAAGTCACATCTTGAGTTTCAATTTAAAGATTTTATAAATCATTGGATCAGAATGGAATCAAGACCAACTAATTTTTTTACTTTTAATGTTTTCTACAAGTTTGGAAAAGATATAGCTTATCGAATAGAAACTCCTAAATTAGGATTTACTAATGATGTAAATTTTGGTGCACAAATATCAATTAATGATAACTTTAGAATTTCTCCAACTATTAATTACTCCTCTATAAAAAAACTTGATTCTAATGAATATTATTTTAAAGGTTACATAAGCAGGCTTGATTTACGCTATCAGTTTACCAATTATTTAGACCTTAGGTTGATCTCGGAGTACAATGATTTCTCTGAGCAGTTTTTCTTTCAACCACTAATTTCATGGAGACCTAACCCAGATACAATATTTTACTTAGGTGGGAATCAGAATTACATTGATCAATTTATAGATTATAACTCACCTCATTATAGAGTAAACAAAACCCAACTTTTTCTCAAATTTCAATATCTGTTTAAGTAATCTGAAAGTGTATTGAAATTAAATCCAATATAATAAACTTAAATTGTTTATAAGATAGTCTTATAATAAAGATTTTTTCTTATTTTAGTTAATAACAATAAACCAATGCAACTTAATTCAAAGAGTATTTTCTTGAGAAGAGTTCATGAAGCTCAGCTGCTAAAAAAAATTAGCAAAAAAACAGCTAATCATTTTATTTCAGTTTATAAAAAATTTGATTCTAAAAAAAGATCAGAAGCAGATGAAAAGGCTGATGAATTACTTGCAGAATTGATTTCTGAGTCCTCAGCAAAACAAAGGCGTTAGTTATTTAGTTGCCCAACATTCAATTTCTATTTTTGCTCCAAGAGCAAGCCCTGATCCAGCAAAAGTGCTTCTTGATGGAAGATAATCCCTGCTACTAAAAAATTTTGTATATGCGTTATTCATCTCTGAATAATCATTAATGTCTTCAAGCATACACAAACATTTAAAAATTTTATCAGAATTTGATCCTAGATCATTTAAGATCATCTTAATATTATTTAATGTCTGCATAGTTTCAGCACCAATTCCACCATCAACTACCTCTCTTGTTCCAGGCTTTGAACCTACTTGACCTGAAACATAAATTACATTTCCAACAATAGATGCATCTGAAAATGGAAAGTTAAGCTCTTTAGAAGTTTCACTCACAAAATATTCTACATCATTAATAGTTTGATTTGAGCAGCCATTCAACAAAATTAACATTAATAAAGCTTTTATTCTAAAAATATGTATCATTTTATGTATTAATAATACATTAATATAATTATTATAAATTATATTTTAAATAAAAAATTAATAATTTATTTTAAATAAATAAATAAATGTATAATTAATGTTCATTTATTAATCGAAATTAATTATAAAATTAATACATGTTATAAATGATACATAGATCAAATTTTTTATACGAATGATTCTTATCTATTATAGATAATGATTCTACATATTCATTAAGATTATTAGAATTAGATTTTTAGAAAACTTTTGATTGTAAATGATTGTATTGAATTTTTGTTAAGAAGTTGTATATAACTATTTTATATATTATAATTTTTCAATGTGCATATTTTTTAATTTGGACTTGTCTAAATAATTGGTTAATAGTCTTAGACTTGTCATCTTGACAATATGAAAAAGCCCTCAAGATTTATCTTGAGGGCTTTTAATTAACCATAAACCAATTTATATTCGCTTGAATCAGCGAATAAGTAAATCTATTAAGATTTTACTTCTTTGGCTATAATCATTGTGTTTAATTATTGTTTAATTATTAACAATTATTCAAATGAACTTCTGACATCGTCAAAAGACGCATATTCAGTAGCTGTGTGAACTTTTCCATCCTCATTAAATGTTAATACTGCATAATGCTTTGTTTTAGCTGTTTTACCAGTTGCAGTATTTTTCATACTCCAAGTACCATACATTCTAACATTATTAGGGCCAGACATTGCTTGAGATTCTGGATATGTGTTCCCTCCCCAAAAACCTACATCTGTTCCAGGTAAGCCATCTCCTTCAGAATATGTCATTTCATCAAATGTCTCCATCCAGTATTGAATACTCTCCTTTAATGATTCCATGCCTACAGTATTTCCATTAGGGCCTGTCCATTTTATTGAATCTGCCATGAAAGAAATCGCTTTTTCTAAGTTTTCTTCTTCAAAACCTTGAATCCAAGTATCTTTTATGGTTTGTACATTTTGTTCAAAAGTATTTGAATCCGTCTCACTAACACCTGAAGTTGGAGCCTGACATGAAACAAATAAAATTATTAATAATATAGCTAGTTTTCTCATAATTTATTTTTTTATTATTCTCAAAAATAAAAAAACCCCTGTAAATCAGGGGTTTAATTATATTAAAATATTTAAAATTATTTTATTGGATCCTCATCATATGCTTGAACAAACTTTGTCCTGTCATAAAATCCTCCTTGAAAACTCATTTTGTTATCTTCAGTAAAGAAAATAACATTATGATAAGGTACGGTAACAGAATTAGCTTCATTAGAATATGTTGCATCTCCCCAGCTTAGAAGGACTTTGAAATCTTCTCCAGCTTCGTTAGTACCCTCAAGTGCTAGATAATTTGTATCCTCACTATTTTCAATAGATGTCCATATAGATGATGTTGTTTGCATCAAATCTCCAATTGCTTCTTTTCCTTGAATCTGGACTCCATTTGGAAATGCCCAAACTGCATCATCAGAGAAATATGACATTGCAAGATCAACATCCTGAGCATTTACTGCATCAGTCCATGCATTAGCTATTTCCTCGTATTTTGAAGAGTCTACTACTAATGGAAAATCAGAGTTTGCTTGAGAAGGAGTTTCACAACTTATAATTGCGAAACTAAGTATTAATGTTAAAATTATTTTTTTCATTTTTAAATTGTTTTGAGTTAATTATTTTTTCATGATACGTGTAAGTTGCAACCATCCGTGCATCTCACGGGAAGCATATCCATATTTTGACATCATTTTGTCAGTAAAGGTTTGTTCAGTCCCTTCCGAGCTAGAACCATTATTTTCTTTATTGATTTCAAAAATGGTATGTGTAATAGGTTTATATGCATTATCAGATCTATCAACTATTTCTGATAAATCCCACCAGTATTTATTCCCCTTGTGTTGTTCTCTGAAATATTGTTTTTCAAATTCAACATAGTCATCATTTAATGCTTCCATACCTATATATGTTGCATTAATTGGAGCTGAAGGATCTCTTCCTGCCTCGGAAAGATTAGAAATGCTTTGCATGGTATAAGATCGAGAACTTGCTCTATATTTATTGTCTGTACTCTCTTTTATATATTTTTTGATTACAGATCTTTTGGTTTTCCCTTTATGTGCATCTTGAATTAATTGCATCCAATCAACATTTGCATCCATTTGCTCTTTGGATTGATATGTATTTATAATAATGTAATCTGCCCAAGGGTTATCATCGTTACTACTTGGGTCAACTTTCCAGATTGACCATCCGGCTTGAAGACCATCGGCTATTGCCTTCTCTTTAGCAACACCCCAAAATGCTTCAAACTTCTCATATTCCTCTTCCATTCCTTCATTAATTTCTACATGCTCACTTGTCCAGTAAAACTGAGCGTTTAATGAAATTGAGAAAAATAGAGCTATGAATGTGTATAATATATTTTTCATTTTAGTTAATTATTCTGTTCCTGTAACAACACTAAATATCCCTCTAATTGAAAAGTTAGCAGGAGAGATTTTCTCAATAGGTAAGCCTTCAATTGCTGCGCTTCCAGCCATATGTAACATTACATTTTTTAAATTGTCATAGACATCATATGTCATAGCTGTTGCATAATCACCACCTTGGGAGTTTTTACCTTGAGGAGTTATTTTAGTTGCAACACCCCAGCCTAGAAGACCAGATTTATTTAGCATTTTCTCAAAATGAGGCATAACAATTTTCTCTGAGTCTTTTAAAAATTGACTAACATTGTCTGGATTACCAAAGTTAAGAATAACCCATTTGCCTTGTGCTGAATTTGGTATTGCCATCTCCATTTTGTAGAAATACCTTCTGTCTGCCTTAGCATTAATATCTCCATAAAGGATATCTGGTTTGATACCTAAAACCTCCTCAGAGTTAGCCCACCAATTGAACTTATCTACAACTTGATCTACATCTTGATAAAAGTGAACCCAAAGGTAATTATAGTCATCTTCAGTAGAATTAAATGCTTTTAAAAGTGCCCATGCACCAAGATTGCCTTTATCAACAGCATCCTGTGCAATTTTTTGTACATATTCAGTTTGAATTTTTTCAAATGTTTCCACTTGATCTCCAGGTACTTGAACTGGATGGAAAACAGCTATTTGAGATGTTAGTGAACCACAAATAAATAGTGTTAATAGTAATAAAATTTTTTTCATTTTTATAAATTGATTTATTAGTTAATTACTAAATATAGTATATATTTTATAAATTCGATGCATGAGAAAAATTTTAAGCCTATGTACAATGTTTTTGATATCTATCAATTACATTTTTGCTCAGAGTCAAGTATTTGATAATCTAAAAATGGATAGCGAGATTCTTAATATGGAAAGGAAATATTCTATTTATCTCCCTCCTGATTATGAGACATCATCTAGAAGCTACCCTGTTCTGTACCTTCTTCATGGACTTGGTGATGATCATACTGGATGGGTCCAATTCGGTGAGGTAAAAAAAATTGCTGATGAATCTATTATTAATGGAGATGCAACTCCCATGATAATTGTTATGCCTGATGCAAATACTGGGTATGTAGGATATATTAATATACCTTCTGAAAATTGGCTTTATGAGGATTTCTTTTTTAATGAGCTAATGCCATATGTAGAGTCAAAATATAGAATTAAATCAGAAAAAAGATTCAGAGCTATCTCTGGATTATCAATGGGTGGTGGAGGAACTCTAATATATGCATTACATAGACCTGATCTCTTTTCAGCAGCTGCTCCTTTGAGCCCTGCAATTGGGCCAACTGATCCTAAGAAATTTATTGAATGGATTTTTAGAAATAATTATAACTATAATTATGATTTCGATTTTATTCAAAAAGATTTAAATTCCTTATTAGAATTTAATCATCCTAGAATTCTGATTAATAAAATCCCTCTTAGTAAGATAAATTCCGTTAGATGGTTTATTGATACGGGAGATGATGACTACTTATATGAAGATAGCAGTTTACTACATATTGACTTTAGCAATAAAGGGATCAATCATGAATATAGGGTTAGAGATGGAGCTCATACATGGACTTACTGGCGTGAATCACTTCCAACTGTTCTAGAATTTGTGTCAGCTGGTTTTCATCAGTTTTAATCTATTTGAAATATAAATCAAATTCCAAATTGATTTCGTCATCAATTTTTCTTGTAAGTAATGATGGTCGTTCAACCAAAAAGTCTGTCAAGGAAACAATAAACTCTCCTGATAACTGAATTATTTCATTAAGTTGAGTGACTCTAGCTGATATGCTAAACTCTTTTTCAATTCCATGAAAATTCATTGTACCCTCAAAAATTATTTGTCCGTCTTCTTGATTAACAGCTGTAGATTTAAAAATAACATTTGGAAATTGAAGTGCATCAAGAACTCTTAATGAATTACTATCTAAGCTAGAATTACCACTTTTAAAGTCACTAACCTTAGCTACTATACCAATATTGGAAATATCTTCATCTTCTATCTGAATTAGTCCTGATATATTTTTGTTTTCAGCTGACCATTTATGTAAAAAATGTTTACCAGAGTAACTAATAGACGATCTATCTGAATCAACTCTTTTAATTTCTTGTGAGATTAAGCTACTCGTAGTTAAAATTAATATAATGGCAATAAGTCTCATTAGAAGTCAAGTATAATAGAAATCATAGCAAAAGAATAACTTGCAAATGCTGTATAAGCAGATACCTTATGTATCTCTCTATATTTATCAGCATCGTGCTGTTTATCAGCGTAAACATTTGTGATTATCATTGCGGGTACATGAATATTGGCAAATATTTTGTGAAGTTTTATGTTGTTGAGGCCTTCCCTTTCTCTACTTACTAATGGAGGTGGCGTAAATAAAGATAAACCGGCCCCTGTAAAATATGATACACTTACAATCTTTCCAAGTGTTTTGTGTGTATTATATACACTGTAATCACCATTATACATTTTACCTCCCAATATACCTTGATAAATCATCCCTGCAAAAGTTATATATCCAATAATTTGATGAGCTTTTAACATCTTTTCACGAACAATAAGCTCCTTTTCTCTGTTTTCAATACTTAACTTCGCAATACCAGTCTTCCTAAATAAACCCTTTTCTCCCCATAGAACTCTTTGAGTAATTAACATTTTTTCAGGTAGAAGACTCGGTTTCTCTGTATTAATAAGATTCTCAAATTCTTCAGTAAAATCTTGAGCAAAGCAACTAAAACTTAAAATCAAAGACAATAGTCCTAATAAAATTTTACTCTTAATTTGAAGCATTCTAACTCGTAGTTATGGTTAAGCTATCACCGGCAAGAGAAGTTGAATAAGTTTTCAAATCTCCTGATGTTGCAGCTGAACCACAATTTACAATATTATTTCCATCGATCCCAAACTTATTTCCATGAGACCCACATGTAAACTCTTGGTTTGAATATGACCAATCATTTTTGGTACCACTATGAGGACAACAGTTATCGAAGGCTCTAAATTCTGAACTTGATATTTTTAAAAGTAAAACACCTACAGATGTTAGGTTTATAAAATCACCAGGGTTTGAAAGGCTACTAAAATTTGAATTTGTTAAATCAATTGTAATATTATTGCCACTTGTTACAATTCCACTGCTAGTTTGAGTACTACCTTCACCTGCATTACCACTACTTATATTATCAGGGACTATGTTTGAATTATTAGAGCTATATGAAGATGAATCATCATCAGACTTTGAACAAGCTTGAATATAAGAAAGCCCAAAAAAAGCGAAAGTTATTGTAGGGCAAGTATTCTTAAGAAATTTTCTTCTTTCCATAATATATCAGCAAATCTAATGTGTATATTTAGCTTTAGAACATTATTTCATATTTTTAATATTCTTTTAACTAATCTAAATTAAAGTCTACATGACAAAAATTTACGTTGATCCAGATATTGAAAAAGCAGAAACTTTACCTGCTGTATTTTACAGAAGTAATTCATATTTTGATGAACTCAAAGAGAAAGTTTTTGTTAAATCATGGCAATTCGTTGGTCATGAATCTATTTTACCAATCAACATAAACACTTACCCATTTGAATTTATTAAGAATTATATTGAAGAACCCTTACTTCTTGTAAAAAATGAAGATGAAAAAATAATCTGTCTTTCAAATGTTTGTACTCATAGAGCTAATATTATAATAAACAACAAGGGCAATGTTAGAGACTTGAGATGCATGTATCACGGCCGAAAATTTAATCTTGATGGTACATTTAAATCTATGCCAGAGTTTAGTTTAGCAAAAGAATTTCCGAGGGATTGTGATGATCTAAAAGAATTTCCAACTGCCAATCTTGGCCCTTTTATCTTTGTTGGTTTAGAGCCATCTTTTGACTTTGAGTCTGTTTGCTCGAAAATTAATAAAAGAATATCATTCTTACCAATGGATCATATAGAATATCGTCCAGATTTAAGTAAAGATTATTTGGTAAATTCTCACTGGGCATTATATTGTGATAATTATCTTGAGGGATTTCATATCCCATTTGTTCATAATGATTTGAATGAGGTTCTAGATTACGAAAAGTATGATACAGAAATTGACGAATTTTTTAATCTTCAAATTGGTTATTCTAAAGATGGAGATGATACAGTGTTTGATTTTCCCAAAGATCATCAAGACTACAAAAAGAACATTTCAGCATATTATTATTGGATATTTCCAAATATTATGGTTAATGTTTATCCATGGGGAATCTCTATTAATATAATCAAGCCAATAAATATGAATAAAACCAAAGTTTCTTTTTTAAGCTATGTTTATGATGAATCTAAATTAGAACAAGGAGCAGGAGCAAATCTTGATAAGGTTGAGAGAGAAGATGAATTTGTTGTAGAAGGAGTTAATAAAGGCTTAAAATCAAGATATTACTCTACAGGTAGATTTTCACCAACGATGGAGAAAGGTGTTCATCATTTTCATAGTTTATTATCCAAATCAATTAATTCTTAAATTTAAGTATGAAAAAACTATTATTTATATTCACTTTAAGCTGTTCACTTTTATATTCTCAGGATTACAAAGTTGAAAAAGATAGAATCATTGACCTCTTTGAAAACCTGAAAAAGTTTGGAGTAAATGAGAATCAAGGAAATGATAGAGTGGCATATAGTGACTTTGAAATTCAAGCAAGAGATTATATTTCAAAAAAACTTGAAAAAATTGGTGCTAAAGTTTACACTGATTTTGCAGGTAATCTTATTGCAAACTACAATCCAAACAATAGTAACTTAAAACCAATTTTATTTGGTTCTCATGTTGATGCTGTTCCTAATGGAGGGCACTATGATGGAACAGCTGGTGTAATTCATGCAATTGAGGTTTTACAGACTGTTCATGCAGAAAATATTTCATTAAATCATCCGCTTGAGGTTATTGTCTTTTCTAATGAAGAGGGGGGACTTTTTGGAAGTAAAGCTCTTGCGGGTAAAATCAATCAACAGACATTAGATGTTGTAACTGTTTCAGGGTATACTAATGGAGAGGGCGTTGAAAGGCTTGGTGGTAATGTTAATAGGATTTTTGAGGTAAAAAGAAATATGGGTGATATTCATGCTTTCATAGAAATGCATATTGAACAAGGAAATAATCTATATAGCAGTAACACTGATATAGGGATTGTTGAGGGAATTGTCGGTCTTAAGTGGTGGGACGTAACTGTTGAAGGCTTTACTAACCATGCAGGTACAACACCTATGGACCAAAGACAGGATGCCATGATTGCTGCCTCTAAGTTTGTATTGATGGTTAATGAAACTGTTAACTCATATGAGGGTTCACAAGTAGGTACAGTTGGAAGAATCTCAGCAGAACCAGGAGTTCCAAATGTGATACCAGGAATTGTAAATCTAAGTCTCGAATTAAGAGATTTAAGTTCAAAGAAAATCTCAATGATTTACAACAAGATTATAGAAAATTCAAAGATTATTGAACAAGAGACAAAAACTAAATTTTCATTTAGTCCAATTGATGCTACTGGAGATCCTGCATTGATGGATAGAAGAATAATCAATGTACTTAGTGAAGTATCGGATGATCTTGGATATACTTCTATGCTTATGCCAAGTGGAGCTGGTCATGATGCCCAGAGTATGGCATTGATTGCTCCAACAGCCATGATCTTTTCTCCAAGTAAGGATGGGATAAGTCATTCTCCCAAAGAATATACAGATTTTGAAATGCTTGAGAAGACAAATAATGTAATGCTTAATACTATTTTAAAAATTGATAAAATCAAACTTGATTAAAATGAAAAGAATATCATTAATCTTATTACTCTTCTCCTGTAATTTTTTAGTATCACAGAGAATAGCATTAGTCGGAGGGACTCTGATTGATGGATATGGAAATGCACCAATTTATGACAGTGTTATTTTAATTAATGATGAGACCATAATTGATATTGGAACGGTTGGAAATATTAATGTTCCAGAGGAATATGAAGTTGTCAGTACGGAAGGAATGTCAGTTATGCCTGGTTTATGGGATATGCACGTACATTTAATGATTAATGGACATTCAGACTATGCATATTGGGATAAAACATATCCTAAATTATTTAAAGATGTAATTATGCCATCTTCAGCTCATCAATTACTAATGGCTGGAGTTACAAGTGCAAGAGATTTGGGAGGACCATTAGAGGAAAGTCTTGAAGTAAGAGATATGATTAATTCAGGAAAGATTCCAGGTCCAACAATGTATATGAGTGGACCTTTTGTACAAAAAAAACCATATCCTGGAACTGAGCTATTCAGGTGGGGAGTTAATGGAGAGAAAGATGCAAGAAATAAAATTAGAATTTTAGCAAAAGCAGGTGTTGACCTGATCAAATTAATAGATCAAGATCAAATGACATTTGAAGAATTATCAGCAATTGTAGACGAAGCTCACAAACACAATTTAAAAGTTGTGGCACATGCACATCGTCCTGAGGAAATTAGACTTGGATTGAAAGTAGGTGTTGATAATTTTGAACACACCGGATTATCCTCTTCTCCTAAATTTCCTGATGATGTAATTGAAATGATTAATGAAAGAACTGCTCAAATGAATTTAGGTCCATTATTTTGGACTCCAACAATTGAAGGTCTATATAATTACACCGATGTAATTAATAACAATGAGCACTTGGATAATGACTCATGGCATTTAGACCTTCCCGATTCAATCATACTGGATATAAAAAATTCAATAGCAAAACCAGGAGAATTGCCTTATTTTCAACTTACTCCGATAAGAAAACCAACTCTAAAAACAAAGTTTGATCAATTGAGAAATTCTGGTGTAGTAATGATGATTGGAACAGACAGCGGGATTCCTATGAAATTTCACTCTCAAAGCACATGGAATGAATTAGAAGTTTGGGTAAATGTCTTTAATGTTGAGCCACTTGATGCTATTAAATCTGCAACTTATTGGCCATCTTTCTTCATGGGAGTCTCAGATAAAGTTGGGACAATTTCTGTAGGAAAACAAGCAGATATCATTGCCGTTAAGGGAAACGTGCTGAAACATATTTCAACTCTTCAAAATGTTGATATTGTAATGAAAAAGGGAAAAATTTATAAAAATACTAAGTCTTAGTAATTTGAGATATTATTTTTTCAGAGTGGTCTCTTGAATTTTCAATGAACCATTTGTTTGTTTTAAGTCCACCACAAATTACACCAGCAAGAAATACACCTTCTACATTTGTTTCCATTGTCTCCTCATTGAAGAAAGGAGTTTTAAACTCATCCTTTAGAATTTCAACTCCAAGATTTTCCAAAATTTCATAATTTGGTTGATAGCCTGTCATAGCTAACACAAAATCATTATCTACTTCAATACTTCCCTGTTTATTATTTATGATTATTGATTTATCTTTAATTTCAGTAATAATAGATTCATAGAAAACATTAATCTCATTATTTTCAATCCTATTTATTATATCTGGCCTAACCCAATATTTTATATTTTTTCCAATTTCCTTCTCTCTAATTATCATGGTTACACTTTTAGCGCCTTTTCTGAAAGTATCTAGTGCAACATCTACTGCTGAATTTCCAGCTCCTACAATAGCAATATCCATTTTATAATATGGATGAGATTCATTATAGTAATGAAGGACTTTATTTTTATCTTCTCCTGGTATATTAAGCATATAAGGGATATCATAAAAACCTGTACAAATAACAATTTTTTTTGAGTTCAAAATTCCCTCACTTGTTTTGAGTTCAAAATGTTTTTCTTCTTTTATAATTTCATTAACCTCATTATAAAGACTTAGATTTAGTTGCCATGTATCACAAACTCTTCTATAGTATTCAAGTGCTTCTGTTCTAGTCGGTTTTACACTATGAGATATAAAAGGAATATTTCCGATTTCAAGTTTATCAGAAGTTGAAAAAAAAGTAGTGTTGACAGGATAATTAAAAATAGAATTAACTAACATTCCTTTATCAATAATTAAGTAGTCTAAATTATTTTTTTTTGCCTCAATTCCACATGCTAGACCTATAGGTCCAGCACCAATAATTATTAAGTCTTTCATAATATAAGTATGGACAAATTTATTTAATTTTGCTTACTAATTTTAATTTCTACCATTGAATAATTTAGTAATAATTGGGCATCCTGATAAAAATTCTTTTTGCCACAATGGAATCTTTAAAACAATATCAAAGATTCTTGATGACCATCCAAATCAAAAACTTAAGACTGTTGATCTCTATGAAGATAAACTTCATAGAGATAAAAAAGAATTAATAGAAAAATATAAGGACCTTGTAACTTGGTCAGATAGGATATACTTTATTTCTCCAGTTTGGTGGTTTAGACTAACTCCAAAGATGGAAACATTTTTTGATGAAGTGTTTACACCTGGTTTTGCATATGAGTTTGTAAATATCACTAAGACATATGCATATCCCAGATCATTTCTAAAAAAGAAAAAAATAAGATGTTATCTTACTCATGGTGCCCCCTCTCTTCCAGTTAAAACTATATATCTAAACTCAGTTAAACTTAGGCTGGTACTTGGAGTATTTACTTTTGTATTTGGTTGGGGCGGTAATTGGAGTAATACTAAGCAATTCTGGTCGGTACCATTTGTATCAGAAAAGAAAAGAATGAAATATCTTAGAGTAGTTGAAAAAGATTTAAGAAGAGATTGTAAAAAATGATTCGAAGGGCTGAGTTTAGCATTGATAAAAAAGAGAGATATTCACTCAAGAGAGAATGGGATAAATCCAAAAATAAAATTTTATATATAATGCTTAACCCATCTTTGGCTGATGATAAAAATGATGATCCAACAATTCGAAGACTTGTAAGTTTTACAAAAAAATATAATTATGGTGGGTTTTTAGTAGGTAATATTTTTACTACAATTACACCAAACCCAAAAGAGCTTGATAAGTCTAAAGGGATGTCAGATAAAAACTTTGAGGAGCTAATTAAATTAATTAATAAGGTTGATCAAATAGTTTATGCATGGGGTGGTTCCATTGAAGAGCCTCAACTTTTAAAGAAATTAGTTTTAAGTCCTAAATGCTTTGGAAAAAACGTTAATGGAACCCCAAAACACCCGCTATATGTTCCA
>ENA-OSEY01000584-OSEY01000584.1-marine-metagenome-genome-assembly--contig:-NODE-584-length-26466-cov-8.252946_pt1 | contig 26466 bp, 25 predicted proteins | sample MGYA00248465_ERZ534230 | MGnify/ENA primary metagenome ERZ534230 (study PRJEB26409, sample SAMN06344110) | marine metagenome | isolation source: Sea water from surface | place: Atlantic Ocean:Southern...
GCTGTGATAATTGTAGGTGGTAATATAGATCACTTAACAAGAGTTATGACAACCACAATTGCTTTGGAAACGTCTAAAGGAAATTTATCTTTGGCTTTAGCCTTAGGTATTATCCTCTTATTGATTGCCTTAATTATAAACCTAATTCTAATTACTTTAAAAACTAGAGCAAAAAGGAGAAAGTATGTTTGATAAACAAAAAAAATCAAAATCATTAACTCCTATAGTTGTATCTAATTTATCTATTTTATTAGGTGAAATTAAAATTTTGGATAAAATTAATTGTAAAATTCATAATGAATCAATTATTGCAATTTTAGGTCCTAATGGAGCTGGTAAAAGTATGTTTCTAAAAAGCATAAATGGATTAATTGGGGTCGAGTCCAGAAAAATTTATTTTAATTCAAGAGAAATTAATGATCACATTAGAAAAGATATGGCACTAGTTTTTCAAAAGCCTACACTTTTAAGAAGAACTGTTTTAGAGAATATGCAATTTGTTTTAGAGAAAAAAAATAAGATATCTAATCTTCAAATTACAAATCTTTTACAAAGAGTAGGTTTAGATATTTACAAGTACAAACCCGCTAGATTATTATCAGGTGGAGAACAACAAAGATTATCTCTTGCAAGGGCTTTGTTAATTAATCCTTCTCTATTACTTTTAGATGAGCCAACCGCCAATTTAGACCCCTATAGTTTAAATTTAATTGAAGAAATAATTTTAGATGAAAACAAAAAAGGGAAGACCATAATCTTAACTACACATGATATGGGCCAAGCAAAAAGATTAGCTAAGGAAATACTTTTTTTTAATAAAGGTAAACTCCTTGAACAAACAAAGGCCATTAACTTTTTTAAAAAGCCAAAGACAAAAGAAGCTCAAAGTTATATAAATGGGAAAATTCTATTATGAACTTTATTCAACCAGAATATTTTCAGCTAGATCTGTCCAGTATTGGGCTCCAATGGGTAAAAGTTCATCATTAAAATCATAGAAGGGACTATGTAGCTTTTCTGAGCTTGCCCCAGCTCCAAGCCATATATATGCTCCTGGTTTTTCTTCTAGCATATAAGAAAAATCTTCTGAACCCATTGTTGGTGTTTCTTTTAAATTAATTGAGTTGTCACCAAAAGTTTTTTTAAAAATTTTAGAAGCAAGTTTAGCGCATTCCTTGTTGTTTATAGTCGGCGGATATCCAGGACGAATTTCAATATTCACTTCACAATTACTAATTGCACAAGTATTAGACGCAACCTTTTTTATTTTATCTAGCATTTCATTTCTATTTTTTTGATCTGTAGATCTAAGGGTTCCGCCAATAGTTACAGTGTCAGGGATTACATTAAATGCAGATCCACCTTCAATTTTTGTTATAGATAAGACAGCACTTTTAAAAGGATCTAATTGTCTTGATATTAAACTTTGAAGTGCAGTGATAGTTAATCCAGCAGCTACCATAGGATCATTTGCATATTGAGGTTGTGCTGCATGTCCACCTTTACCTTTTACTTCAATTACAATTATGTCACCTCCAGCCATAGCAAAACCCTCATGGATAACTGCTTCACCAACTGGAATACCTGGCCAGTTATGAATTCCCCAAACACTATCGATTTTAAATTTCTTAAAAAGACCATCATTAATCATTGCTTTAGCCCCTGCATTACCTCCTTCTTCAGCGGGTTGAAAAACACAATAAACTTTTCCATAAAAATTTTTTGTTTCTGACAAATATTTTGCAGCTCCTAATAACATTGTAGAATGTCCGTCATGTCCACAAGCATGCATTGCTCCTTCATTTTTTGAAGAATATGGCAAATTAGTCTTTTCAGTCATTGGAAGTGCATCCATATCTGCACGAATCGCAATAGATTTTTCTTGTCCTTTATTTTCTTTTCCTTGAATAATTCCTACAACACCTGTTTTGCCAAATTCTTCAATTACTTCTATTCCAAAATCTTTTAATTTATTGGCTATAAATTTAGATGTAACTTTTTCTTGATATGCTATTTCTGGTTTCTCATGTATTTGATGTCTCCATTCCGTCATTTCTGGAACTATATCTTTAATTTTTTGCTTGATATTCATTTTTACTACACTCAATAATATTTATACATTTTGAAAATAAGGAATTCATTTTGCTAGATATGATTTTAAACGTTGATGGAGAAGAAGGTCAATCTATTCCTTTAATAGTCGATTCTCCTCATAGTGGAGTTATTTATCCATCTGATTTTAATCATCAAGCTGAATTTTCAAAATTAAGACAAGCAGAAGACTCATATGTTGATGAATTATATAATTATGTTTCTGAAATAGGTGGTGTAATTCTAAATGCTAATTTTCCTAGATCTTATATAGATCCCAATAGAGCAGAAACTGATTTTCCAAGTGAAGAACTTATTGATTTTGACGTCAAGAAAGAAAAATTTTTATTCAACCCTACAATTAAGAGTGAATTAGGGATTGGTCTGATTTGGTTGCGCATTCCTCCAAATGGAGAGCCTATGTATGCAAATAAAATAAAATTTAGTGAATTCATTCACAGGGTTAAAAATTATCATAGACCTTATCATAAAACACTTAAAGAAATTATGAGTAGTACTTATCAACGTTTTGGAAAGTTTTATCACATAAACGCTCATTCAATGCAAAACAAAGCCACAGCAATGTCAGATCAAGAAAAAGGTACTAGGAGACCAGATTTTGTTATTGGTGATAGAGATGGAACATCTTGTAAAAGAGAATTTACTGACCTTATTGTAGATTTTTTAAGAAGTTTAAACTACTCTGTTGATATTAATGATCCATATAAAGGTATGGAACTTACAGATGCTTATAGTGATCCTAAAACAAATAAGAATTCAGTCCAAATTGAAGTTAATAGAAGATTATATATGGATGAAATAACAAGAATAAAATCAGACAATTTTGATCTTTTAAAAACAAATATTGGAAGTCTGTTAAATGAGATTAAATTACAAATTGAAAAAGGTATTTTATGAATAAAAGTAATTTGAATATCAAAAATAAAACTCCTGAATCAGTTGTTGAAGTAAAAGATCTTAAAGTTCAATTTCAATTAAAAGATAAAGTTGTAAAAGCTGTTGATGGCATTTCTTTTAAAATCAATAAAGGTGAGACTATTGCAATAGTAGGTGAATCAGGCTCAGGTAAGTCTGTTACGGCATTATCTTTAATGAGACTTACTGATTATTCTGGAGGTAGAATAGTTTCTGGTGAAATAAACCTTCAATCAAAAAACAATCTTAATCTAAATTTAACTCGGCTTGATCAAGAAAAAATGAGAGATATCAGAGGCAATGACATCTCAATGATATTTCAAGAACCTATGACATCACTAAATCCAGTTTTTACTATTGGTATGCAAATTACTGAAACAATAATTAAGCATCAAGGCAAAACAAAAAAAGAAGCTTTTGAAATTGCACTTGAAATGATCAAGTTGGTAAGAATACCTGAACCAGAAAAAAGGTTAAATCAATATCCACATGAACTCTCTGGTGGAATGAGACAAAGAGTTATGATTGCAATGGCATTAAGTTGTAAGCCCTCATTATTAATTGCAGATGAACCTACAACAGCATTGGACGTCACAATACAAGCACAAATACTGGATTTGATAAAAATGTTACAAAGAGACATAGGTATGTCAGTAATGTTTATTACTCATGATATGGGTGTTGTGGCTGAGGTTGCTGACAGAGTCGTTGTCATGTTTGCAGGTAAAAAAGTTGAAGAAGGCACTGCTATTGAAATATTTCAAAATCCTAAACATCCATACACTAGGTCTTTATTGGCAGCTGTCCCAAAACTTGGAAGTATGATTGGTAAAAAACTACCAGCAAAATTTGTTAATCTTGATGTTAAATCTTCTGATGAACACAAAAATAAAGAGAAAATTTCAACAAAAAAAGTTGTAGAAATGAAAGATACTGTAAATAGGACTTCTTCTCCATTGCTTGAAGTCAAAGGTCTGACTACAAGGTTTTTAATCAAACAAGACTTTGGAAGAGCAGGTGGAAATATTCATGCAGTTGAAAATATAAGTTTTAATTTGCAACCAGGCGAAACACTTGGATTGGTTGGTGAGAGTGGTTGTGGAAAGTCCACAACAGGAAGAAGTATAATAGGATTAACGTCACCAACAAGAGGTGAAGTTTTTTTTGAAGGCGTAGACTTAACTGATTTAAATAATAAAGAAATGATACAATATAGAAAAAAGATGCAAATGATTTTTCAAGACCCTTTTGCTTCTTTAAATCCAAGAATGACTGTTGGTCAAATTATAGCTGAACCAATAATGGTGCATGGATTAGAGCCTAAGTTGGGATCTAATAGTAGGGTAATAAAATTATTAAATCGTGTTGGACTTGATGAACAATATTACTCTAGATATCCACATGAACTCTCTGGAGGACAGAGACAAAGAATTGGAATAGCTAGAGCTCTGGCATTAGAACCTAAGTTAATAATAGCTGATGAAGCAGTTTCAGCACTAGATGTTTCTATTCAGGCTCAAGTAGTAAACTTGATGATGGAACTACAAGAAGAATTTGGTTTAACATATCTATTCATAAGCCATGATATGGCTGTAATTGAGAGAGTAAGTCATAGAATAGGTGTAATGTATCTGGGTGAAATAGTTGAAATTGGACTTAGAAGCCAAATTTTTGAAAATCCTCAACACCCTTACACAAAAAAATTGATGGCAGCAGTTCCAATTGCAGATCCAACTAAGAGAAAAAAGAAGTTAAACTTAATGAATGATGAAATTCCTAGTTTGTTAAAGCCAATAGGCTATGAACCTGAATATGTTCAAATGATTAAACTTGGAGAGGATCACTACGTAAAACCATTTGATGGAATGAAGCTCCAAAATTAAAAGCTATGAATGACCCTAAATTAGATTATAAAAATGAATTTCCTGTTGAATTAGTTAATCCTGACATATCTCCTTACAAAAAAACTAACACAGGTATTGACTATGTTATTACATTAGATAGTGGTTTAAGTGGTCCACACGTTTTTATATCATCAATTGTACATGGTAATGAACCTTGTGGGGCACTTGCTATAGATTGGTTTCTTAAAAATGACTATAGACCATTAAGTGGAAAATTAACTTTAGGTTTTATGAATATTGAGGCTTATTTAGCATTTGATCCTCTTAATCCAAATAGAACAAGATGGGTTGAAGAGGATTTTAATAGATTGTGGGCAGAAGGTGTCTTAGAAGATCCCAAAAGAAAAAGAACTAGTGAATTTTTAAGAGCTAATGAAGTTAAAAATATCGTCTCTCAAGTCGATTATTTGTTGGATATACATTCAATGCAAAAACCTTGCGTACCTCTTATGATGGCTGGAATGTTAAATAAAGGTATTGATTTCGCTCGCGATGTAGGCATGCAAATGCCAATAATATCTGATTCTGGACATAATGAAGGAATGAGAATGAGAGACTATTTTGGCTTTTCTAATAAAGAAAGTCAAAAAAATGCTCTTCTAGTTGAATGTGGGCAACATTGGGCCAAGTCATCTGAAATTGTTGCAATTGAGACTATGATAAGATTTTTACGAACTACTTCAATAATGGATGAAAATTTTGCAGATGATTTTATCTATAAAAATAAAGTATTAAATTTTCAAAATGATGTTTATAAAGTTGGAAAAATTATAACTATCAAAAGTGAAAATTTTAAATTTGATCAAGATTGGCAAGGTTTCGAAACCTTAAAAAAGGGAGTGTTGATTGGGAAAGATGATAATGAAGAAGTATATGCTCCCTACGAAGAAACTATTTTAATTATGCCTTCCAAAAGATTATTTCCAGGTAAAACAGCAGTAAGACTTGCGTATAAATTAAGTGACTATTATTAGAAATTTTAGTGAAGCCTTGGGTTAAACATATCCCGCAGATGATCTCCGACTAAATTTATAGAAGCGACAGTTATAAGTAATGCAACCCCAGGAAATATACTAATCCAAAAGTCGCCACTATACATATATTCAAAACCATTTCCTATTAGAAGACCCAAAGAAGGTTCTGTTATTGGAAGACCTAAACCCAAAAAACTTAGTGTGGCTTCTAAAGAAATTGCGTGTGCCGTTTGCAAAGTACCGACAACAATTAACGGAGCCATACAGTTAGGCAATATATGTTTAAACATTATTCGTGTGTTTCCGAATGCTAAACATCTAGCAGCATCAACATATTCTTTATTTATTTCAACTAGAGCACTTGATCGTGCTGTTCTAGCGTAATAAGCCCACTGTACTAAAATTAGAGCAATGATAGTTTTTTCAACACCTTTTCCAAAAGCAGCTAAGATAATTAAAGCAACTAAAATAGATGGAAAGCTTAGCTGAATGTCCACAATTCTCATAATTAATGACTCGTATCTACCGCCAAAAAAAGCTGCAGAAATTCCAAAAAATGAACCTATTATCAGAGCAAAAATACCTGATAGAACGCCAACTCCTAAACTTACCCTCAATCCATAGAATATAGCTGAAACCATGTCCCTACCTGCGCCATCAGTACCAAGTAAAAAATAATTACCAGAAAAATCTTCTGAAAATGGTGGTAATCTACTATTCATAATACTAACAGTATTGAGATCGTAAGGATCAGTCGGAGATACTAAAGGTGCAAATATTGCTACGAATAGAATAAGTAAAAAAATAAAAAAAGCGACAAGAGCAACCTTGTTTGAAGAAAAATCTTTACAGAATTCTAGAAATTTTCTTAATTTTGGGTTCATTGATGATCCCCTTTAATTCTTACTCGTGGATCTAAGAACGTATAAATTATATCGACAATTAAGTTTAAAAATACGAAAAATGTTACAATGATCATTAAGTATGCAACAATAACTGGGCGATCAAGATTGTAAATTGAATCAATTATTAACTTTCCCATCCCAGGCCATGCGAACACAGTTTCAGTAACTGTTGAGAAGGCGATTAAGGAACCAAATTCAAGGCCAACAACAGTGACAATTGGAATTAAAATATTTTTCAAAACATGTATCAATACAACTCTTTTTTCAGAAATTCCCTTAGACCTAGCAAACGTAATATAATCTTGAAGAATTATTTCTCTTGTTCCGGCTCGTGTTAGACGTATGACTGAAGAAATTTTAAATAACGCCAAATTTAGTGCAGGTAAAAAAACATGAGATAGTCCATTTAGAGTAAACAAAGAACTATTTATGCCCATAAAGGTTCCAATCTCACCTCTACCAGTTGATGGTAACCATCCAAGTTGAACAGCAAATATCATGATAAATATAATACCAACCCAAAATGTTGGCATAGAAAAGCCTAAGATAGAACCTGCCATAATAACCTTACTTGCTTTGCTGTCAGGGTTATATCCTGCGTATATACCTAAAGGTATTGCTATAATTAAGGATATAAATAATGAGAACAAGGCCAGTTCTAATGTGGCCGGCATTCTCTGGATTATTAACTTTAGGGCAGGTTCTCCAAAAATAAATGAGCTTCCTAAATCCCCTTTAAAGGCGTTTACTAAAAAATACCAATACTGTTCTGTTACAGGTCTATCTAGTCCAAGTTCGCGGATAACTCTTTCTACTTCGGCTTGATCAGCTTCAGGATTAATTAGCATTTCTACAGGATCACCTACTAGATTTACACCTCCAAAAACCAAAAGAGACATAATAAATAAAACAAGTATACTTTGAGCGAATCTTGTACAAATAAATGCTGTCATTTTAGAATTCTTTAATAATAAGAACCAGAGCAAACCTGCTCTGGTTCTTAGGTTATAACTTATTTACAATTTAAATATGTTGCTATTGTTCTTTCATCAGTTCTTGGAGTATAGCTACAAGAAGATTTTGCAGCCCAAGTATTCATTTGATAATGAATTGGAATAACACCATAGTTTTTACCAACTGCCACTTCGGTAGCTTCAGCTAAAAGTTTACCTCTGGCGTCTGAATCAACTGTTCCAAGCGCCTTTTGAATTAGCTTATCAACAACTGGATCAGAATGTCTTCCTCTATTCGCTCTACCCATACCAATAGATTTGTCATAAGTATGTAATAAAGCTCTTAATGGAGATGATGCTTCTCCAGAACCAGCACCCCAACCAAGGACCATAAAACTAAATTCAGGGCTCTTATTTGGACCACCTCTTGATGCTCTTTTGAAGTAAACAGCTTTTGGCATTGTTTCAACTTTTGCTTTAATACCTATCCTTGAGAACATCTGTGCAAGTGCCTCAGCAATTTTTGCATCATTGATGTATCTATCATTTGGACCATGGATAGTCATTTCAAAACCGTTTCCATAACCAGCATCTGCTAATAACTTTTTTGCAGCTTCTGGATCATATGGATCTGGTTTCATTTTATCTGAGACACCATGGAAACCTGCTGGTAATAATTGGCCTGCTTTTACAGCAATACCTTCCATCACTTTTGAAACCATTGCATCACGATTAATTGCTAAAGAAAGAGCTTTTCTGACCCTGACATCCATTAGAGGGTTTTTAATTTTACCACCACCTATTGCTGTAATATGAGGTGAATCCTCTCTAAATTGGTCCATATGAAGATAAATCACTCTATTAGAAGATCCGCTATTTAACTTAATAGTTGGATTTTTTTTCATTTTTGCAACATTTAAAGGAGGTACATTATCTATAAAATCTACATCCTTAGCTAATAGTGCTGCAATTCTTGCAGGACCAGATTTAATTGGCTTAAATAAAATATTTTTGTATTTAGGCGCTCCAGTACCTGCACCATGATAATTTTCGTTAGCTTTTAATACTATTTTATCTCCTGGCACCCACTCTACAAACTTATAAGGACCAGTACCAATTGCTGCTTTACCACTATTATAGTCAGCTGTGGTTGCGCCTTCTCCATTTTTCTTTGATATAATTTTAACTGTCATGATATCATTTGGCATCAAAGGATAGGGTTTCTTTGTTTTTATGTGAATTGTATGACTATCAATTTTAATAAATTCTTTTCCCTTTAAGTAAGTACCAAAACCTGATGGAGATTTTGGAACATTTTGTGCTCTTTGAGCCGTAAAGAGAACATCATCTGCAGTAAAATCACTTCCGTCATGAAACTTTACACCTTTTCTGAGCTTAAATTCCCAAGTGGTGTCATTGATAGGTTTCCACGAAGTAGCTAAATCTGGATAATGTTGTTGGTTTTCGTCTGACCCAACTAATGTCCCATAAATATGGGTTGCAAATGCATTATTTGGACCAAGATTATGATAATGTGGATCAATAGAGCTGGGCTCTGATTTCAATCCAACAGTGAGGTCTTTTGCCAGTGCAACACTTGATAAAAGACAACTTATCAAAATAATAAAAAGTCTGTTGATTAATTTCATTTTTACTCTCCTAAAATATCCTTAAAAAAACATTGAATTAAAAATAACATAGAGTCAAAAGATAAAATAAATTTATATAATTAAATCTTTTTTGTTTTTTTTATTATAAAAAGTAATTACAGGAGGAGACATTGAACCACTTAGAAATTTTGAAAAAACTTCCCGAATTACAAATATTTAGTGATAAAGAATATAATTTAAACACATCTTTTAGGATCAATAAATTTGATGATAATATACCAATTGTATTCTTGCATGGTTTTAACGGGAATAGCAAAAGTTGGGCTTTTCAATTTTTACATTTTAGAGATAAAAGGTCAGTAATTGCAATTGATGCACCTGGTTTTGGAAAATCAGATGCTGCGGATTTAAATATGTTTGAGATTGCAAAGCTAGTGAATAACTTACTAACAAATTTAGGAATTAAGAAATTTGACTTAGTAGGTCACTCGATGGGTGGCATGTTAGCTCAAATTGTTTCAGCTGACTTTTCCGATAGTGTAAATAAATTAGTTTTGTCATGTACTCATAAAGGTTACGCATTACCGCCTCAGAGCCCTTTAAGGAAACCCTATAGTCAAAGACTTGAAGAAAGAAAAAAGTTGTCTAATGAAGAATTTGGTAAATTAAGAATTAAAAAGATGTTGCCTGAATTAAAAGATAAAGAAATATTCAGTTTCTTATCTATTATTAGTGAAGAAATTACAGAAGGTTCCATAATGTCAGGTGGAATGGCTATGCAAACACTTGATACTTCAACTAGTTTGTTAAAAGTTAATCAACCATGTCTTATATTAAAAGGTTCAAAAGATATTGTTGTATCAAACGATCGTTCTAATAGATTACAACAATCATTACCTCATGCAAAAGTATTAGAGCTTTCAAATGTTGGCCACGCACCTTATTGTGAAAACTCATCTGACTTTAACGAAGCTATAGAAACTTTTTTTAATTCATGAATGCCTTATCAAATAGATCATTTAGCTTATATTTTTTTAGTAATACGGTTTCTCTTTTTGGGCTCTGGATACAAAAAATTGGAGTTGGTTGGCTTACTTGGGAAATTACAGAATCTACATTTTGGACAAGTTTTGTAACTTTAGCTCTTATGGCACCTGCAGGAGTATTAGGACCATTTTTTGCTGTATTTGCAGAAAATTGGAATATGAGGGTAGCAAGTGTAATATTAAAAATATTAATGTTTTTAATTGGAATATTAATTTGGTTCTTACAATATTTAGATCAACACACACTATTTACTTTAGCTTTTTTGTCTGTTTTACAAGGTTTATTAAGTGCTTGTTATCACCCTGTAAGATTAGTTTTTGTCTCTATTGTTGTTCCAAAAAATTTACTCTCTAGTGCTGTAGGTCTAAATTCTGCATCCTTTAATGGATCAAGAGTTGTTGGTCCTGCTTTTGCTGGAGGATTGATAGCTTTTTTTAATCTTGAAGTAACTTTTTTGATTGCTGCATTAACTTATGTTCCATTGATTCCAGTCTTAATTTATATGCCCTTAAGAACAAGGATTAAGAAAGAAGTTTTACAAGGAAATTTTTTTCATAGATTTTTGGAAGGTGGAAAATTTGCGTTAAGGACCCCCATTATTCTAAAAAGTTTATTTGTTGTTTTTGTAAGCGCCTTTTTTGTCAGAGGGATGCTTGAAATTCAACCAACAATTGCAGGAGAAATATTAAAACAAGGGAGTTTTGGATTATCTTTAATTACAACTACTGCGGGTATTGGGGCCTTATTGGCGTCAATTTGGATAGGTTTTAGAAATAGTAATAAAAGTAAAATTGAAACTAAATTAGTATCAATGTTAATGCTTGGTCTGATAATAAGCTGCATTATTGGCTTTATTTCAGAAGTTTATACAATGGCCATATTTTTTACAGTTGTCGGTTTTACTACAACTGCAGTTGGTATTGGAACTCAAACAATTATCCAATTAGAAGTAGAAGAAGTTTATAGGGCTAGAGTCTTAACTTGGTGGTCAAGTATTTCTTTTGGATCATTAACAGTTGGAGGTATAATTTTAGGATTTGTGGGTGAATTCACTCCTTTAAGTAATGGTCTTATAATAATGCCAATTATTGGTTATTTCATATTTAAATTGATTCTATACTTTAAATTTAAAAATAATTTATTTAATTGATTTTATTTTAGCCTCTCTTTTGAAGATATATATACCTGAAATTGTTATAATGAATCCTCCTACAATTGTAGAAATTATTGGATGCGAGTTCCATATCAAGTAATCAAAAATAATTGCCCATACAATTCCTGTATAATTAAATGGACTTACAATTGAAGCAGGTGCTTTTTGTAATGCGTAAGTCATTAACAATTGTGTTAAAAAAGCTGATACACCTAGTCCAATAAATAACAAAATGACTCTTAATGAAGGTTCTTTCCACAAAAATGGTTGAAAAAAAGAAGTTAGAATAAAACTCACTAACATAAAGTAAAAGACTGTTTTTACAGGATGTTCAGTTGTCCCTAGTAATCTTAAAAAAATAATAGTAGTAGACCACATTAAAGTGCCAATTAAGGCATAAATTGAAGCAATAGCTATGGAGCCAGTTGGGTTTATTGCAATTACTACTCCACCAAATCCAATTAAAATGGCCAACCATCTTCGCCACCCTATTATTTCGTTGAGAAAGATTATTGCAAAAATACATGAAAAAATTGGTACTGCTTGAGATATTACTGTGACATCTGCAACAGGTAGTCTTTGAAAGGCTAAAAAAAACATTATGTTCCCAGTAAGTCCCGCTAAGCTTCTAAAGAAATGAAGATAAGGCTTATTTGTTTTTAAAAATTTTATGCCTCCTAGCTTGTAAATTAGAGGTAATAAAAGAATTATTACAACCATGGCTCTTGCAAATGTAATCTGTACAGCATGGTATTCAATACCTACTAATTTAGCTTGAACGCTCATAATAGTTACGCAAAATACAGCCAAAATCATTGCTAGGATGGCTTTAAAATTATTAGAAGTATTTTTATAAATGGTTACTAAATTCAATTTAATTTATTTCTTCATTTCTGTAAGTTTTTTACTTTCTCTTAAAAAGAAAAAACATAAAAATGCTGAGAAAAAAGGATATAATGCAGAAAGTCTTATAGTTGTAATTAAGTCATAACCAAGATCCATTGATATTGCGAACGGCATTGCGCCAATTGATGCCCCTACAACTAATATCATTTGACCTGTGCCTTGAATACTACCAACATGTAATCTTCCAAAATACCTTGGCCAGATATAGCCAAATAAAGATAAATTAAATCCATTATTAATTCCAAAAATGATCGCATAAATCATGGAAAAGGTAGAATCACTTGCAAAGGTTATGGATAATAGTGAAGCAGTGGTTATTAATAATGCAACTCCAATAATATTATGAGTTTCAAATCTGTCTAAAATTTTACCTGCAATAGGAATAAAGATAATCATCGAAACCATTGTTGGTATGAATAAAGCAGCTGCAGTGCTACTCGCCATTCCAAAGTATTGACTTAAAATTGTAACTTGAAAAAAATGAAGCGCAGTTACTAATGAAGATATAGAAAAAAATGAGAATGCAAGTATGTAGAAGCTTTTTTCCTTTAGGGCTTCTTCAAGATTGAGACCAAAAATTTTTTCATTATTTTTACTCTTTTTATTATTTTCTAAAATTCCATCTGGTTTAATGCTTACATCTTCAGGTTTATCTATTGCTAAGAAAATTAATGGTGGTAACATGATTAACCATGTAGATAAACCTAGAATAACCCATGCCATTCTCCATCCGTAATTTGAAATTAAAAAGTCAGAGATATATGGATGTAAACCCATAGAAATAGCAAACCCTAAACCCATTAATCCAAGTGCAAACCCTCTTTTCTTATCAAACCACTGAGTTATAATATTCGCAGAACCAAGCATTAGAGAGCCTTGCCCAAAAAATCTTAAAAATCCAAATGCGATGGCCAACATTAGAAAGTTTGATGCAGCTCCAAAAATCATACATCCAATTCCAAGGAGTAAGACGGTATATATTAAAATTTTTCTTGGTCCGTATTTGTCAACTAATTTTCCCATTTTTGGCAATAGAAAAGCAGCAAATAAAGTTGCTATCATATAAGCAGTAGTAATTGATGTACTGGAAATTTTAAGATCTTGAGATATTACTGGTATAAAAGGACTAAAGGTATGAGATTGTCCTGCTCCACTCGTAAAAATACCAAGACTCCCGATTCCAACAATTACCCAGCCGTAGAAGAATTTGTCTTTTGTAGCTTCGAAAAATTTTTTGTTAACAAGAAACATGTTAATGATTTACTTCATTTGTTAACTAATTTACAAGTGTTTTTATATTTTATTTTTTAATTGCATTTACGTACATATCAAGTACATCATTCAAAGATCTTGTTTCATCGACTGTTTCTCTAGTCTCTCTAGCAATTGGTGTTTTATTTGCCAGTGACATTATATCGGCTGCACCTTCGTGAAATTTTGAGGTAACTCCAGCATCAGAAAAAGTATTAGCAATTTCAAACATTTCTCCTTCCCATCTTGCTGCATCAAGAGGAATTCTTGGAACCATCCTTTCCATTGCTGATAATATATCAGGTTTGCTATATTCCAATTCAGCAAAATATTCAGAAGTAAGACCTAGTTTATGAGCAGTTGTCAAAACTGCTGCATGAAGTGCAAAAGTTCCTTTTGTTGCGCTAGCATAAACCATTTTCATTGCAGAAGCTTTACCTATTTCTAAACCTAAATCTTTTATTATAAATCCTTTTTTGTGGAGTAATTTAACTGGTTGAGTATTAGGTCCAGATATATACAACCTTGTTTGTCCATTTTCTACAATTGGATTGAACCCAATGATACCACCATCTATAAAATTACAAAACTTAGAGGATATTGAATCATTGATTTTTAATGCTGTTTCAGGAGATACAGCATTGCAATCAACATAAGTAATGTGTTTTTCTTTTTTTAAAATTACATCGTTGACTATTTTAGCTTGTTGAAGAGCAAATTCAGGAGGCAGTATTGATAATATGATATCAGAATTTTCAACAACATTTTCAATCGTACCTAAATCTTCAAAACCGGATAATTCAGCCAGTTTTTTAGTTCTAATACTTCTCTGACTTAAACAAGTTACAACTCTAAAATTATTATTTTTAAATGCTTTTCCGCATCCATGGCCCATATCTCCAGGCATTAATATTGCAATTGTTTTTGACATAAAATTTTAAAATAAATGTTTTAGTACTTTTTCATTGGGCCACCATTTTTTTCCCAATCTGGAATGCCTCCTACATTAAGAACATTTTTATACCCCATTTCTATAAGTGTCTTACCAGTTAACGCAGCCTGGCCGCCAACTCCACAGATAAGTATTATTTCCGCATCTTTTTTAAGGTTATTATTGTAGAGTGGAGTTGCCTCATCAGCGACAAACTCAATTAGGCCTCTTGGAATTTCTAGACCATCTAAAATTGTTCCTGTTTTTTTAATATCAGAACTATCTCGTACATCTATAAAAATTGCTGATTTTGATTTATGCTTTTCAATTGCTTCCTTTACGTCAATTTTTTTCACAACTTCGTTAGCTTCTTGAAGGTAATCTTTTGCTGTTTTCATATTTTTCTCCACTTTATTTTAGTTCAACTGCCCTATAAATTGTGGTTGTGTAACCGCAGTCGTCATCCAACAATTTTTGCAATCTTTACTTACAGATGCTTTTTCTAAAAGCCATGTTAAATTGTAGCGTTTATTATCGTATGCGTCTACATTAACTGAATACGCAGCTTTGTTTTTATTTTCTTCGATTAATTTAATTTTGAATTTAGTTGAATTTAACAATATTTTATAAGATGTATCAGAAATCATTTTTTTGAAATTACCAAATGGTCCTGTATATCTCTTATTTTCTGGATGTGCAAACAGCCAACATTGGTAAATGCCAGAATTATTTTTAATTGAGTTTGTCTGAAGGGAGCTCATTTGAAGTTCAACAACTTCCACTGACGAAAATAAATCATTTGGCAAAACGTCGCTAATAGCTTTATTTATGTTGATTAAAATAAAAATAAAAGAAGAAATAAGAAATAATCGCATGTTTATCCTAGAAAAATTTAAAGTAGTTTATATATAAGGCTATATTTCTTAAATTAAATGGAGCACTAATGTTTTATCAAAACTTTTTCAAAAAATTCATAAAATTTTTTACAATAATTTCTTTAAGTCAATTACTAGTGGTATCCTCCTTTGCTGCTGGAGGTGGTGGAGATGACAGTAAAAAGATGGATGTTAAATCAAATTATTACTATAAAGCGGTTAAATTAATTAATAAAAAATCATATGAAGCCGCTATAGATAATCTTCTTAAGGCTGAAAAAACCAATAAAAAAGATGCAGACATATATAATTATCTAGGGTTCTCATATAGAAAAATGGGTAATCTTGATAAAGCTGCCCAATATTATGATAAAGCTCTTAAAATTTCTCCAAAGCACAAGGGTGCTCTTGAATATCAAGGAGAAATGTTTCTTACTCAAGGAAATTTGAAAAAAGCCGAAGCTAATCTAAAAAAACTCAAAAAAATATGTTTTCTTGGGTGTAAAGAAGAAAAAATGTTAAAAGAATCAATAATGAAGTATAATAAGGGTCAGAAGAGCTCATATTAAACATTATATTTTAAATAAGGGAGAATATATAATGAAACAATTTGATGAATTATCTCTCTTAGAAATTGTTGATGAAGTTAAAGATGGAGATTTAATTGGAATTCCAGCAGACTATTCTGGAGTTCCAATGGAGTTCACAAAAGAACTAATAAAAAAGGGTGTAAAGGACTTAAAATTATATTGCCTTCCATTGACAACTATTCAAGGTGATATGTTAATAGGTAGCGGTTGCGTTTCTGAAGTTGAAGCAGCAGCTGTAACTTTAGGTGAATTTGGTTTAGCACCTAGATTTTCAGAAGCTGTAGAGTCAGGTAAAATAATTATAAAAGATTCCACATGTCCAGCATTACATGCTCAACTTCAAGCTACTGAAAAATCAGTTCCATTTATGCCATTAAGAGGAGTTATTGGTTCTGACATACAAAAATATAGAAAAGACTGGCAAGTAATTGAAAATCCGATGAAATTTTCAGGTAACAAGAATGAACCAATCTTGTTACTTCCTGCGGTCCAATTAGATATATTAATATTTCATGCACCTTGCGTGGATAAAAATGGAAATATTCAAATTGGAAGAAGACGGGAATTAGCAACTCTTGCACATGCCTCAAAAAAAGTATTTGTGACAACTGAACAAATTCTGGATATTGATTTTTTTGATAACGAATTATCTGCTGCAACCTGTTTGCCGGCATTATATGTTGATGGAATATCGGTTGTTGAAAATGGAGCGTGGCCTTGTGCGTTACCTGGTGTTTATGGTCAAGATAATGATGAAATCAAAAAGTACTCTATTGCTGCAAAGACACAAAAAGGCTTTGAGGAATATATGCAAAATTACTTATTTAATTAATTTAAAGGTTTAATTTTTTGATTGAACTTAAGAGAGAAGAGTTATTAATAAGTGAATTAGCTGATTTACTGGTAAATGATAAGCATATAGCCGTTGGTGCTGCATCACCAATTCCAGGTGCCGCGGCTTTGCTAGCAAAAGAAGAAGCTAAACTTCAAAACAATAGAATTAGGGTTACAATATTACATTCCAATAAATATAATAATTTCACTGATGGTGCTAGAGAACTTTTTGATTGCGCCGCTCAAGGTAGAATAGATACTTTCTTTCTAGGAGGTGTTCAAATTGATGGCGAAGCTAATATAAATTTAGTAGGTACTGGAAGTTATACAAAAATACAAAAAAGATTCCCAGGCTCATTTGGGTCTGCTTTGATGTATTTTGTAGTTCCACAAATTATTTTATTTAGAGAAGAACATTCACCAAGAACTTTAGTTGACAAAGTAGACTTTATTTCTGCGCCTGGATTTTCTGATGAGAATATCTACAGACCTGGAGGACCAAAATTTCTATTAACGAATAGAGCTCTATTCAAATTTAACAAACAAAAGAAACGTTTCTGTCTTTTAAAAATTCATAATAATGAAAGCTTAGAAAATATCATTAAACTTACAGGATTTAAATTTGACGTTGATGATAAAATAACAAATATGTCTATCCCAAATAAAACTCGTATAGATATATTAAGAAATAAGATTTCCTATATGGTCTCAGAATTTTATCCAGAATTTGCCGATAGAATTTGGGGTGTTTAACTCATTATGAGAAGACCCGCACTATTAATTTTTATTTTAATTAGTACTTTTTTAATATCTTACATATATCTACAAGAAGTTTTCAATTTAGGTAAATTAAAGGAACATATTACATTTCTGAAAACATGGGTTAGTGAAGAAATTTATATATCAAGAATTTCATTTTTTACTTTATATGTAATATTTTCAGGTTTGTCTTTCCCTGTTGTTCCTACTATTTTGACCATTGCAGCTGGAGCCTTGTTTGGAGTTATTGAAGGTGTAATTATAGTTTCCTTTGCCTCTACGGTTGGGGCATGTATTTGTTTTCTATTATCGAGATATCTTTTAAAAGATTTCATTAATAATAAATTTGAAAAAACAAAAGTCATTATAGACAATAAATTTAGCAAAAATGGTATTTATTATCTTTTAAGTCTTAGATTGATACCTACTATTTCGTTTGTATTAATAAATTTAATTATGGGAGTGTTACCTATTTCGCTTTTTAGGTTTTACTATATAAGTCAATTAGGAATGCTTCCTGCAACAGTAATTTATGTAAATGCTGGCTCAGAAATTTCGAAAGTTAATAGCATTAATGACATTATGTCATTTACTCTTATAGTAAGTTTTACATTAGTAGCTATTCTTCCAATTTTGATAAAGTTTTTAATGAACTATTTTACCAAGCTAAATAATATTTAAGTGTTTTTTCTGTTTTGCACTAAATTTTGAACAACTTGTGGATCAGCCAATGTCGATACGTCACCTAACTCTTCATGTTCATTTGCAGCTATTTTTCTTAATATTCGTCTCATTATTTTACCTGACCTTGTTTTAGGAAGACCTGGGGCAAATTGAATTAAATCTGGTGTAGCAATAGGACCTATTTCTTTCCTTACCCATTGTTTTAATTCTGTCAATAATTCTTCTGATGTTTTTACGCCAATATTCACAGTAACGTAGGCATAAATGCCTTGACCCTTAATGTCATGTGGGTAACCAACAACTGCTGCTTCAGCTACATCTGTGTGAGCTACGAGAGCAGACTCAACTTCTGCTGTACCCATTCTGTGACCAGACACATTTATTACATCATCAACTCTTCCTGTTATCCAATAATATCCGTCTTCATCTCTTCTACATCCATCACCAGAAAAGTATCTTCCGGGAAAAGTTGAAAAATATGTATCTATAAAACGTTGGTGGTCACCAAAAACTGTCCTCATTTGACCTGGCCAAGACATATTAATACATAGATTTCCTTCAGTGGCTCCAGTTAATTCTTTGTTATCACTGTCAACAATAACTGGCAATATTCCAAAAAAAGGTTTTGTAGCAGAACCTGGTTTTGTATCAGTGGCTCCTGGTAAAGGGGTGATCAAAATCCCTCCAGTTTCAGTTTGCCACCAAGTGTCCACTACTGGACACCTTCCATCACCAACAACATTGTTATACCAATTCCATGCTTCTGGATTAATTGGTTCTCCAACACTACCTAAAATTCTCAGGCTGTCTCGTTTTGTTTTTTTTACTGGTTCACTGCCTTCAGCCATCAATGCTCTTATTGCTGTAGGAGCAGTGTAGAAAATATTAACTTTATGTTTATCCACTATTTCCCAGAATCTACTTACAGTTGGGTAGTTTGGTACACCCTCAAACATTAATGTAGTAGCGCCATTTGATAGTGGCCCATAAACTATATAAGAATGTCCTGTTACCCAGCCTACATCTGCAGTACACCAATAAATTTCATTTTCTTGATAATCAAAAACATAATGATGTGTCATAGAAGCATAAACCATATATCCTCCAGTTGTATGAAGAACTCCTTTAGGTTTACCTGTCGATCCTGAAGTATATAATATAAACATTGGATCTTCGGCATTTATTTCAGCGGGTGGACAATTAGCTGATGCTTTTTCCATTTCTTCATGATACCAAATATCTTGGCCGTCTATCCAATTAATTTCAGCTCCTGTTCTTTTAACTACAATTGTAGTTTTGCACATTTTAGCTTTTGAAATGGCCTCATCAGTATTAGATTTTAAAGGTATCTTTTTTCCTCCTCTTATACCCTCATCCGCAGTAATAATAATTGTTGAATTACAATCCTCAATTCTTCCAGCTAGAGCGTCTGGAGAAAAACCACCAAAGACAACTGAATGAATAGCTCCTATTCTAGTACATGCTAACATTGCAACTGTTGCTTCTGGGATCATTGGCATATAGATTGTTATTCGATCACCTTTTTTTGCACCAGCATTTATTAATACATTAGAAAATTTACATACCTGTTCATGAAGTTCATTATAGCTAATATGTTTGGACTCATTTGGGTCGTCACCTTCCCAAATAATTGCTGTATTATTACCTTTGGTTTCTAGATGTCTGTCTAAACAATTATAACTAGCGTTTAGTGTTCCATCCTCATACCATCTGATATGAAGATCTTCTTTATTATAGGACACATCCCTAATTTTTGTGTAGGGCTTCATCCAGTCAATTCTTTTACCATGTTTTTCCCAAAATTTTTCAGGAGAAGTAATAGATTCTTCATACATTTTTTCATATTCAGCCTTATTTGCATGAGAATTTTTAATTATGTCAGAGGATGGTTCATATAAATCTTTATTAGTCATTTTCTAATCCTTTTATATTTCTATAAATTATCTTCTAAAATTAAATTAGCTTTTTCAATATCTTTAATTTCAAAAACCTTTTTAACAATATCTAATGAGAAACCTCTTCTTGAGAGAGCTCCATACCATTTATTTTTTAATTCAAATTCATCAATTTTATTCTCTAAATTCTTTTTATAATATATACCTATATTTTTTTTCTTAATAAAATTTATTGCTGCGATCATTTCTGCGTTTTCATGACCCTCGTCTACTGTATTAATAGCACATTTGATTATATCGTTTGATATTCCTTTTTCATTTAATTTTGCATAGATAAATCTTTCTGAACCACCTTGACGTCTGATTGAACGAATTTTTGTCTCAGCAAAACGCTTGTCATCAATAAATTTTGCTAATATCATCTCATTTTTTAAATTTCTTATTATTTTTATTTTATCTAAGTCATTAGCTTTTAAGTTAGATAGTTTTCGTTTCATTGTCTTTTCAAACTGGTGAACTGAAACTTCATATCTAGCTAAATAAGACATTGCAGATTTTCTGAGTTTCTTAATTATTTTTTCTTCTTCATTCATGTGAAATTTCATTTTTTTTTACTAAATATAATTATTTATTAATATATATAGATTATTAAAATTATAAATATTTATATTGCTGGAGAGAAATTTTTGAAAAATAAAAATTTAAAACTTGGGGTTAAAAGAGAAATTGGAAAGGTGAATTGGACGGCTTTATTTACTTTATATATTAAAGAAGTAAAGAGGTTTACGAGTGTGTTTTTACAAACTATTACAGCCCCAATGGTAACTACTTTACTTTTTGTAATTGTATTTTCAATTGCGATTGACAGAAATGCTGGATTTCATCAGGTTCCGTTTATAACATTCTTGGTTCCAGGTTTGATTATGATGAGTGTTATCCAAAATTCTTTTGCAAATGCTTCTTCAGCTTTTATGACTGCAAAAGTCCAAGGATCTATTGTGGACTTATTAATGGCTCCTTTAGGGCCAATAGAAATTTTAATTGCTCATACTTTAGCTAGCGTCACAAGAGGATTATGTGTTTTTACAGCTTCTTTTTTATTGTTATGGATTTTAGGAATCATAGATTTTCCTAAAAATATTTTTTGGATGATGTTGTATTTAATTCAAGGAGGTATCACATTGGCCATAATTGGACTACTTGCTGGAATATGGGCTCAAAAATTCGATCAATTATCAATAATTTCAAATTTTGTTATTCAACCACTAGCATTTTTATCTGGCACTTTTTATTCAATTGAAAGACTACCTGAATCTCTAAAAATTTTAGCTTATTGTAATCCATTTTTTTATGCTATTGATGGGTTAAGATTTAGTTTTATTGGATTAAGTGATGCATCTCCTATATTGGGAAGTTCAGTTTTACTTTGTTGTAACTTTGCACTAAGTATATTTGCTTGGTATATACTAAAAACAGGTTATAGGCTTAGGTCTTAGTTAAAATAATTTTGGAAATCTAGAATGAATAAAATTCAAAAAATCGCTGGTGTTTTATCAAGTCAAGAAATTTTAGAATTGATCAATAAAAACGTAATTACTAGTGAAAATGGCATTGAAAAAGATCTAATCCAACCAGCCTCTATTGATTTAAGATTGGGTATAAAAGCGTGGAGAGTGCCAGCCTCCTTTCTTCCAGGTAAGGGAAATAAAGTATCTAGTAGATTAAAAGACCTTGCAATGCACGAATTTAGTCTAATAGATGGTGCTGTTTTAGAATGTGGATGTGTGTATATCGTCAAGTTGTTAGAAAATGTAAGTTTGACTGATAATTTAACAGGGATTGCAAATCCAAAAAGTTCTACTGGAAGACTGGACGTTTTCACTAGGTTAATTGTTGATGGTGCAATGGAATTTGAAGAAGTTCCAGCTGGATATCAGGGACCCTTATATGCAGAAATATCTCCTAGGACATTTTCTGTTTTAGTAAGAACTGGTTCGCGACTTAATCAATTAAGATTAAGAAGAGGACAGTCCTCTACTTCAGACAAAGAAATGGAAATATTGCAAGAACATGTTGGATTAGTAAGAAATCAAGATAATATTAATCTCCCTGATAAAATTAAAAATGGTGTTCCTTTATCTGTAGATTTAGTTGGTGAAAATGGTTTGATTGGCTACAAAGCGAGAAAACATTCTATGCTTATAGACATCGATAAACCAAATCATTATAAACGTGAATTGTTTTGGGAAAAAATAACTGTAGAAGATCTTTTATACCAAGGTGGTGATTATCAGAATAAAAACAATCAAGGAAGTTTAATACTCAGCCCTGATGCATTCTACATATTAGCTAGTAAAGAATACGTTTCTGTTCCGTCAAAGTATGCTGCAGAGATGAGAGCCTATGATACCAAGGTTGGTGAATTTAGAGCTCATTATGCTGGTTTTTTTGACCCTGGATTTGGTTTGACAGAACTTGGTGCTTCTAAAACCAAAGCAGTATTGGAGGTAAGATCTCATGATGTACCTTTTTTAATAGAACAAGACCAGACAGTCTGTAGACTTGTTTATGAACCAATGGCAAATGTACCAAGTATCTTGTATGGTGAGGCTGGAAGCTCAAATAATTATCAAGCTCAAGGACTAAAATTAGCTAAGCATTTTATTTAAAATTTCTTATTTATTTCTTTTTAATTATTATTGTATATTCTTATAAATTTATGAAAGTTTTAGTATGACAATAAGCCCATCTATAATGACAACATATGGAAGAATTGATATAGCCTTTACGCATGGTGAAGGTAGTTATTTATACTCAGAAGATGGAAAAAAATATTTAGATTATGCAAGTGGTATTGCTGTTAATGCATTTGGACATTGTCATCCAAAGTTGGTGGAGGCTTTAAAAGATCAAGCTTCGAAATTATGGCATACATCTAATCTTTACAGGATCCCAGAACAAGAAACAGTTGCAGAAAAACTTGTAGAAAATTCATGTGCAGAAAGAGTCTTCTTCTGTAATTCTGGTGCTGAAGCGACCGAAGGGGCTGTTAAAGTTGCTAGAAGGTTTGCATGGGCAAACGGTGAAAAAGATAGGACAGAAATTATTTGTGCTACTGGAGCTTTTCATGGCCGTACTTTAGCAATGTTGGCTGCAAATGATAGACCATTATTTAGAGAAGGATTCGGACCATCTGCCCAAGGCTTTACACATGTTGAATGGGGAGACATTGAAAGTTTAAAAAATAAAATAGGTAAACATGTTGCGGCTATTTTAGTTGAACCAGTTCAAGGAGAAGGTGGTGCCAGAAAAGCTCCTAAAGGCTACCTTAAATTACTGCAAGATATTGCCAATGAAAATGGATCTTTGTTGATTTCAGATGAAGTGCAAATTGGAATGGGTAGATCAGGTACTCTTTTTGCTTATCAACAAGAAAATATTGAACCAGATATAGTAGCGTTAGCTAAGGGTCTTGGTGGGGGGTTTCCAGTAGGAGCAGTTATGGCAAAAGCTAAAGTAGGTGACGCAATGATACCAGGTACTCATGGCAGTACATTTGGAGGTAATCCTTTAGCTATGCGATCCGCCAATGCTGTTTTGGATCTTCTATTAGAGGATGATTTTCTCAAAACCTTAAGAGAAAATATTACTTACTTTGATAATAAAATGGATGCCTTAATAAATGATGACGATAAGGTATCTCCAGTAATATTATCTAAAAAAGGGTCAGGAATGTTAAGGGGCTTTCAATTAATAGAAAATTTTGCCGCAGGTGATTTTGGGAATATTTCAAGAGAAAAAGGTTTGTTGCTAGTAGGCGCTGCAGAAAATACTATTAGATTACTTCCACCACTTAATACTTCTAAAGAAGAAATAGACCAAGCTTTTGAAATTTTAAGTGAAGTTGTTAAAGAAATTAAAAAAAACTAAAATATTATGCCTAATTTTATTGATTTAAAGGATCTAAATAAAGATCAACTTATTGATTTAATTTCATTGTCTTTAAAATGGAAAAACAATAATTGTGCTCAATTTATGAAAGATAAAAATGTTGTTCTTATCTTTGAAAAACCTTCTTTAAGAACTCGAATATCTTTTGAAGTAGGAATAAATCAATTAGGTGGAAACAGCTATCTTTTAAATGAAAAAGAAATGCAGTTAGGTGAAAGAGAGACTGTTGAGGATACTGCTAGAGTGTTAGAACGATATGCTGATATGGTGATTATAAGATGCTTTGGACATGATCAGTTAATAAAGTATGCAAATATATCTGAGGTTCCTGTAATTAATGCTCTTACAGATTTTAGTCATCCTTGCCAAGTTGTAGCAGATTTAATTACTATAAAAGAACATCTAAAAGATTTTGAAAATAAAAAAATTACCTGGTTTGGTGATTGTAATAACGTTTTACAAAGCTGGATAGAGGCTTCTGGTTTACTAAATTTTGAATTAAACATAGCTTGTCCAGAGGGTGTAAAACCAGATGCGAAAACAATATCATGGGCTCTTGAAAGAAATAATAATATTTCTATTATACATAATCCTCAAGAAGCTGCAGAAGGTGCTAACTGTATTATTACTGATACATGGAGATCAATGGGTGACAAAAGCCCATTTCCTGAAGATCAATTCATACCATTTCAAGTAAATAAAAAAATAATGGAATTAGCAGATAAGAATGCGATCTTTATGCATTGTCTACCCGCTTACAGAAATAAAGAGGTAAGTTCTGAAGTGCTAGAAGGAAGTCAATCTGTTGTATTTGATGAAGCTGAGAATAGATTACATGCACAAAAAGCAATCATGCAATTTTGTCTTAAATAAAAAATTTGAGTAACTTATATTTCTAAAATGATTTTGAATAATAACGTAATTCCATTCCAATTAGGTAACAATTCTGTTAGAGGCAATATAGTAAGACTTCAAACTGTTGTTTCTGAAATAGTAAAGCGCCATGAATATCCAACAAATGTGGAAAGTTTATTTGCTGATACACTTACTATTACCGCATGTTTAGGGTCTAGAATGAAGCATGATGGTGTTTTTACTATTCAAGCTAAAGGTACAGGAGACGTTCACACTTTATTTTCTGACATAACAAGTGATGGATTTCTTAGGGGTTACGTTGGTCTAAATGCAGGTTTTACAAATACAGAGAGTAACTTAAATTCTTTAATGGGTTCAGGACATATTTCATTCACTTTAGATCAGGGAAAACATACTAAAAGATATCAAGGTATTGTTTCTCTTGAAGAACCAAGCATGTCTAAAACAACAGAACTTTACTTTAATAATTCTGAACAGTTAGAAACAAAATTTCTGACTTTTAATTATTTTGATATTGAAAAAAATAATAGAAAAAACTTATTTTCTGCAGGGCTTATAATGCTGCAAAAAATGCCTTTTAAAAATAGATTTGATGAGGAAAGCAATGAAGAGATTTGGCAAAATTCATTGAATTTTTTGTCAACACTAGGAAAAGAAGAGTTTTTATCAACTAATCTTACCTCAGAAGAAATACTTTACAGATTATTCAATGAGCTAGAAATCACAGTATATGATGAAATTATTATCCAAGACCAATGTAGGTGTTCAGAAGAAAAGATAAAATTTGCTATTAAAAATTTAAGCAAAAAAGAATTGAGAGATATTGCAGATGAAAACGGAAACGTGAAGGTTGTCTGTGAGTTTTGTAAAATAGAAAGAATATTTCCTAGTTAAATTTGTAATCAATTCTTCCAAAATAATGGTGAGAACATAACTAATATCGCAAAAATTTCTAGGCGACCTAATATCATTCCTGCACATAAAATTAATTTTCCTATATCTGGGATCGATTGATAAGATCCAGATGGACCAATTATATCTCCTAATCCAGGACCAACGTTACCAATAGCTGAGGCTGCACCTGAAATTGCTGTAATTAAATCAAGCCCTAATCCTCCCAATAAGCAAGCAATTACTGCAAAAGATATGATATATAAAAAGAAAAATCCCATGACAGATTCAGCTACATTTTCTGGAATTGGTTTTTGGTTGTAATAAGAAACTACTACTGCATGTGGTCTTATAAGTTTTGAGACTTGTGCTTTTGCATTGGCTATCAAAACTTGTATTCTTGCCATTCTTAAACCACAAGATCGGAAG
>ENA-OSEY01000585-OSEY01000585.1-marine-metagenome-genome-assembly--contig:-NODE-585-length-26439-cov-2.840035_pt1 | contig 26439 bp, 28 predicted proteins | sample MGYA00248465_ERZ534230 | MGnify/ENA primary metagenome ERZ534230 (study PRJEB26409, sample SAMN06344110) | marine metagenome | isolation source: Sea water from surface | place: Atlantic Ocean:Southern...
GGGTTTAATATGTTTCGGGAACGGTTCACATCCCATGTAAAGCTGGATCCAGACGCATTGGAAATAAATGTCGCCTATGCTGAAGGGCCGTTTAAATATTTACGCAACCAATGGGTGTTTCATCCACATCCAGATGGGTGTGAAATTGAATTTTACGTTGATTTTGAATTTAATTCTCGGCTTTTACAGTCAGTAATCGAAACATTGTTTACCGAGGCGGTAAAACGTATGGTCCGGGCGTTTGAAGCACGAGCAGATTCGCTCTACGGCTCAAAAAATTCATAAAAGCTAGTCGTTAAGCGTTAACTGCTCGGTGTAAATCGACAATTGTCAAGCTAACGCATCCTCAATCATCATCAATGCTGTGTGAACAGCTTGTTGCCGCACCATATTTCGGTCACCATAAAAGATATGCTTGGCGTGGATTTGTGGCGAATCACGGCGCTGACAGGCAAAATGCACCAGTCCAACCGGTTTGTCTTGGCCACCACCACCGGGGCCAGCAATGCCGGTTACAGATAATGCCAAACCAGCCATCGGTGCGGCGATTAACGTGCCGTCAACCATGGCACGCGCGGTTTGTTCGGATACAGCGCCATATTGTTCCAGCGTGGCGTTGCTAACACCCAAGATATTGATTTTGGCTTGATTGCTATAGGTCACATAACCCCGATCGAGTACCGCCGATGACCCGGAAATATCGGTGAGGGCGGCGGCAATCATGCCGCCAGTGCAAGACTCAGCCAGCGCGACCATCATGGTTTTTTGCCGCGCTTTATCGACTATGTTTTGCGCCAAGAGCCTGATGTCTTGCTGGATGATCTCATGGGTCATAGCGCATATCCCATGGTGACGGCACCAAGCCATAAAACCAATGCGGTCAAAATACCCGCAACCAGATCATCCGCCATAACGCCAATACCGCCTGTAAATTTTTCAGCATGACCAACCGGGCCAATTTTGCTGATATCGAAAAACCTAAAAAGCAGAAACGCCGCGACATACCATTCCACTTCAAGCGGAATAATGACCAACGGGATCCATTGGCCGGCAACCTCGTCAATGATGACTTCTGATGCATCTTTTTTACCCGTGCGCTGACCATAGCGCTCGGCGGCAAAGGTACCCAAAATGGCAACGGCTAAAATGGCCGCAACGAGCACGCCAAGGCTAAAGCTGGCAATCATATAGCCAGTGCCAAGCGCCACAAAAGACCCGATTGTCCCGGGGGCTGGTCGCACATACCCAATTGGGCCCAGCGTTGCCAGATTACATAACAGGATGTCGGCAATTCTGGTCATGATAACGTAGCGGGGGCAGGTGAAAAATTATCTGTATCATCCGGCAGAATGACAGATGCTGTTGCTTGCGCCGCAATGCCTTCTCCCCGTCCGGTAAAGCCAAGCTTTTCTGAGGTTGTAGCCTTTACCGCAATGCGGTCAATTGGCAGATTTGTTATCTCTGCAATGCGCGCACGCATTTTATCGCGTAATGGGCTAATTTTGGGTGTCTCGCAAATGATGGTCAGATCAAGATTCATGATTTGTCCGCCCCGTCTGCGCACCCGTTCTGTTGCGAATTTCAGAAACAAAGAACTATCGGCCGCATGCCATTCTGGGTTGGTCGGCGGAAAATGATGTCCGATATCGCCATCAGCCAGCGCTCCAAAAATCGCATCGCAAATGGCATGTAAGGCAACATCACCATCTGAATGTGCCAGCATGCTGCGGTCACTATTGATGCTTAGGCCAGCCAGCATAATTGGCCCTGGCGTATCGGCAAATTTATGCACATCAAAGCCATTTCCAATGCGTATATCTGGCATGCCATATCCTGTTGTCAAAAGGGTGCCATTGGCGTTGCTACAGTACGCCTTTAGCATAGTATAATCCTGTGGATGCGTCAGCTTTAGCAGTTGGTGTGTACCCTCCACTGTCGCGATAGTATGGCCAGCGGCAAGTGCGAGGCCACAATCATCAGTAAATGTCGGGTCATCAGCGTACTGTTGGTGGAGATTTGTGATCACCTCGCGCCAGAATAGTTGCGGCGTTTGCAGCGCCCGCATGGGGGCACGGTCAATGATACGATCTATATTTTGTTGCGCATCAACACAGGATAATGTGTCGGCAATTGACAGGGCAGGGGCGACCCCAGCAACGGCGTCATTGATAGTGAATAGCATGGTGCCAAGCAAATGCGACGGCAATAAGGGACGGGCGGCATCATGGATCGCAACAAAGCGGGCGGCTGGATCAATATCTGCGGCGGTTTTTAGACCGGCATAGACGGATTGCTGTCGAGTGGCCCCACCCTGAATGACATGACAATTATTTCCGCCAAATTGTGATTTGACATAATCCAGATTTTGCGCCGACGTCACAACAATAATGGTTTTGACTAGGGGGTCTGCCTGTAATACATCAACCGAATGTGCCAGCACTGTTTTACCAGCCAGCGGCCAGAATTGTTTTTCAAGCCAGAAATGTTTTTCCTGATTGTTCTCTGATTCAGGCTGATTGGAATTTCCATTTGGTGATGAGCTAGCCCGACTGCCAGTGCCAGCGGCCACGATAATAGCGATGCAATCAGCTGTTTTTGTTTCATGCGCTACAGATGTCATCATGGCTTGAGTTATGGTCAATGCTGATGCATTTGTCCAATTGATATTTTGTGTTAGTCAGTTTGTCTTTAAAAGGCCTTCCAAGGGACGTGCCCCTTGACGTGGAAAAGAGGCTTAAATGATGGATTTTTGAGCATTTACTGCCTATTATATGGGCTTTGGACGGCGCGGTGCAGATTTTCTCTGCGTATAATAAGGATGTAAATCTGTATGGCACAACACAGCCCGATAAATCCGCCGCTGGTTGTCGGTGGTATCACATTGCCACATGCCGCCATTTTAGCTCCCATGTCAGGGGTGACGGATCTACCTTTCAGGCGCGCGGTGCGGCGCTGTGGTGGCGGGTTGGTGGTGACCGAAATGGTGGCCAGTGCGGCCGTGTTGCAACAGGTGCGCGGTGAAATGCGCAAGCTGAAAACTGCCGCCCTTGAAGAAGCCCCCTTATCAATTCAACTGGCTGGCTGGGACCCCCGGATTATGGCTGAAGCTGCAAAATTTTGTGCTATGAGTCTTTTGGCTCAGGTAAAGTCTGCTTGTGATGGAGATCTAGACCGGTTGGTTCGTGTTATAAAGCTGACTGGCTTTGTAAATTCCACACCCGACTTTACACAGCAGCCCCAAGTTATCAATGGAGCTTCTGATCTTCTTGGAAATGTGCTTGGGGATGCTGGTAAGCACGCGAGAGTTGCAGTTTCTGCAAATTCATTGCCACTCGGCGTAGCAGTCGAAATAGATGGCATCTTTCAGATATCATAGTGAATTAACAATTTATTAATTTCAAAGGGTTTGACTGGGGGTTTAAAAACCTCAGGCTCGTTGAGGTGCTATAATCTTTCGAATAAAAAATTGGCAAATGCTGCCAGCACGATTACTTTAATAGAAATGATTTCTAAGGTGAATTTGTAGTTGCTCTAAGGTCAATGTCGGAAACTTCAACAAACATAAAAGTTGTAAATTCTATTTCTACGCTAGGCCGAGAAGAATGGGATGAATGTGCAATATTTCATTCAGACGACGACGCTAATGAAACAACAGATCCATTTACATGCTATGATTTTTTACATGCACTTGAAAAAAGTGGATCCGTTGGGGAAAGCACTGGTTGGATTCCTTATCATTTAGCAGCTTTCAACAAAAATAAGTTAGTTGGCGCTGTCCCGTTATATTTAAAATCAAATTCGCAGGGAGAATATATATTTGACCACAATTGGGCTCATGCCTTTGAGCGTGCTGGAGGCCGTTACTATCCAAAACTTCAAATTTCAGTACCCTTTACTCCAGTAACAGGCCGCCGGCTTCTTATTTCAAAAAATGCTCCTAACAATACAGCATCATTATTACTTCAAAGTGCAATCGGACTCTGTAAACAAAATAATTTATCTAGTCTTCACACAACCTTTTGTAGCAGACAGGAATTTGAACTTGGGCAGGAACTCGGAATGCTCGGGCGAGTGTCCCAGCAATTTCATTGGCTTAATGAAGGATATGGGACATTTGATGACTTTTTAAGTGCATTATCTTCACGCAAACGTAAAAACATCAAAAAAGAGCGCGAGAAAGCAAACAATTTTGGTGGCGAGATAGAAATATTAAGTGGAACACAAATCAAAAAAGAGCACTGGAGTTCCTTTTGGGAATTTTATCAAGATACTGGCGCTAGAAAGTGGGGTACGCCTTATTTAACACGGCAATTTTTTGATGAAATCCATGAAACCATGCGTTCAAAAATACTTTTGATTTTAGCAAAAAAAGAAGAAAAATATATTGCTGGCGCTTTAAATTTCATTGGATCAAAAACTCTGTTTGGTCGATACTGGGGTTGCGTCGAAGATTACCCATTTCTACATTTTGAAATTTGTTATTACAGGGCTATTGAGTTTGCTATAAACAATGGACTTAAAAAAGTTGAAGCTGGCGCCCAAGGGGAGCATAAATTAGCTCGCGGTTATGTTCCAACAGAAACATTTTCTTTGCACTGGATAGGTGAGGAAAGATTTAGTAGAGCGGTCCAAGATTATTTAATTTCCGAAAAAAATGCGGTGAGGCGAGATATAGAAATACTGACAGATTTTACGCCATTTAAAAAAGGGGATAGGAACCATGATTGAAGGTATTGATGATCTAATCAAAAACGGATGGAAAAAAAGTAAAGATGGCAATGCTATAACAAAAACTTTCATTTTCACCAATTTCATAGAAGCGTTAGGGTGGATGGTTAAAGTTGGGGTTTGGGCTGAGAAACTTAACCACCATCCTGAATGGGATAATGTATACAAAACCGTCAACGTTTTGCTTACCACTCACGACAAAGGAACGATCACAAACTTAGACGTTACTTTGGCTCAAAAAATGGACACCATTTATGAATCTTGAAGCTTTAGCAAAACAGCTTCAGCACTAGACCCTGTCACTACTCCAGATGCATCGTCCAAATATGCATAAACTATTGTCTGATTTTCGACGATAAAAGCACACCGTTTTGACCTGTTAAAGAAGCCAATTGGTGGAACAGTAAATTCAGTTCCAATTGACTTTGTAAAATCACTGGCAGGATCAGCAAGCATTCGTATACCAGCACTACTTGCCCCAGTGGTTTCTCCCCATTTTGACATTACAAAGGGATCATTTACTGAAATGCAGATTATGTCATCAACACCTTCTTTTCTAAGAAGAGAACTTTTTTCAATAAATCCTGGAAGGTGCTTGCTACTACACGTATTTGTGTAAGCACCGGGTAGAGCAAAGATTACAACTTTTTTACTCTCTAAAAGATCGGTAAGTTCAATGTGTGATACTCCATCAGATCCAACATAAGAAAGAGTTGCATTAGGTATTTTTTGCCCAACTGATATTTTCATTTAAAGCCTTTAAGAAGTTGTTATTTTTTACAGAACTACATATAGAATAATTTAAGACATTGGCTACTGAAAAATACGGTGATTATATGGCAACTACCATTGTAATTGGTGCTGGTCAGGCAGGTGCAGAAGTAGCTTCCAGGTTGAGAGACGAAGGGTATGAGGGCCGTATCATCTTGGTTGGTCAAGAAAATTATATGCCCTATCAAAGACCTCCTCTTTCAAAAAAATATATGGCTGGAGAAATAGCTTTGGAACGATTATTTCTTCGTCCAGAAGAATTTTACCATAAAGAAAATATTGAGCTTCACATCGGAAAAACTGCTCTCAAAATAGACCCAAAAGAACAAAAAGTAGAATTTAATAATAGTTATTTAAATTATGATAATCTTGTACTTGCCACTGGTTCTAAACCGAGAGAATTTCCCCCTTACGCTGGAAGCGAGATAAAAAATCTGTTCAACATGCGGAATTTAGATGATGCTAATTCAATAGAACCTTATATGCGAAGTGGCATGCACTTATTAATCGTTGGCGGTGGATATATTGGGCTAGAGGCCGCTGCAACGGCTCAAAAATTTGGAGTAGATGTTACTTTAGTTGAAATTGACGATCGTATATTAAAAAGAGTTGCTGCTTATGAAACCTCAGATTACATACGTTCACTGCATATTTCAAAAGGGGTTAAAATTAAAGAATCCACAGGTTTGGACAAACTTGAAATAGTAGACAACAAAGTCCAGAGTGCCACCTTAACAGATGGCTCCAATATCAAGGTAGATTTTGTGATCGTTGGTATAGGAATTCTCCCAAATACTGAATTAGCCGAAAGTGCAAACTTAGAAATTAATAATGGTATATTTGTAAACGATAAGTGTCAGACTTCGATTGCAAATATCTACGCTGCCGGCGATTGTACTTCTTTTATGCATAAAAGTAACTTGGTTAGACTTGAAAGCGTTGGAAATGCTATCGACCAGGCAGCCATAGTCGCACAAAATATAATGCAAAAAAATCAGAGCTATATTCCCAAACCGTGGTTTTGGTCAGATCAATACGAGTTAAAGTTACAAATCGCTGGATTAAACACTGGTTATGATGAAGTTATCATTAGAAAAAGTGAAAATGAACAGATTTCACATTGGTACTTCAAAGGGCATGAGCTACTAGCAGTAGACGCACTGAACGATCCTCGATCTTATATGATCGGCAAGCGTTTGATTGAAGCAAGTAAATCGCCACCAAAAAACCAGTTACAGGACAAAAGTTTCAATTTAAAAGCATTGTTAAAATAGTGCGTATTATCAGTGGGATCAATAAAGGACGAAGCTTAGTTAGCCTTGGTAAAGGGGACCCATCCGCAAATTTAAGACCAACAAGTGACCGTGTAAGAGAGTCTATTTTTAATCTCTTAGCTGCTGGAAGGTTTGGCAATCGGTTAGAAAACTGTAGGATTCTCGATCTTTTTGCCGGCACAGGAGCTCTGGGACTAGAGGCTTTATCTCGTGGCGCTACTTCAGTTGTATTTGTAGATAATGGGGCACACGCGTTACAACTACTCAGAAAAAATATCGCTATTTGTGGTGCAAAAAATATAACTCAGGTAATCAAAGCAGATGCAACAAAAACACTGCCACAAATATCAGAAAGTGATTTTGATACAGTCTTTATTGATCCACCCTACGGAAAAGGGCTGGGGCAAAAGGCTATGCAAAACCTTAGGGAGTGCAAAATGCTACGTACAGATACATTGATTATTTTAGAGGAAGGTTGCGAAATCAATGCCGTTGAAGGTTTTTCTATAAAAGATTGCCGACGATACGGAAGTAGCTATGCCCATTTTTTAAAGTTAAACATATCATAAAGTCTTATTTAGTATGTTGGGTGAAAAATATTTTTTGGCGAAAGGGTAAAAATTTCACATCCTTGACTAGTCACTCCCACAGAATGTTCAAATTGAGCTGACAATGCTTTATCACGAGTAACGGCCGTCCAGCCATCAGACAGAAGTTTTGTTTCAGGTCTACCTAAATTGACCATTGGCTCAATTGTAAAAAACATACCCTCTTCCAATTGTGCGCCAGTTCCAGGTCTGCCATAATGCAATACATTTGGCGGAGCGTGGAAAACTCTGCCTAAACCATGTCCACAAAAATCTCGTACAACAGACATCCGATTTTTCTCTACAAACTCCTGAATTGCATAACCTATATCACCAAAAGTAGACCCCGGTTTAACAGCTTCTATTCCCTTGAACAAAGCGTCATGGGTTACCTGTATCAAACGCTCCGCTTTTCGATTTAAACTACCGGCGACAAACATCCGGGAAGTATCCCCATACCAGCCCTCATAGATGACCGTTACGTCGATATTTAGAATATCACCATCCTTCAATTTTTTATCAGAAGGGATACCATGACAAACGACATGGTTAACACTTATGCAACTCGCGTGTTTGTAACCTCTATATCCTATCGTTGCAGATTTAGCGCCAGTTTGCTTGACTTTATCTTCAATAATTTCATCGATTTTTTCCGTAGACTGGCCAGGATAAACAAACTCACCAATTTCATCCAAAATTTGAGCCGCAAGCATTCCAGCCTTATGCATTCCCAAAAAATCAGTTTTTGAGTATAGGTCAATACCGTCTTTTGTTTGACCCACACCATTAATTTTTTTCACTTCAAATTTCCTCTAAGATATTTTTCCGAAATTGACAAAATCAAATTTCAAATTCAATAGATTTCCCTAAACTAACTCCAAATTTTGTTACTTGCGAGTCGTAACAAATCACCTGTATTCCTGATTTTAAAGCGGCCTTAATATTGGCATAATATATACTATCTAGATCTGCAGCAATACGTACTCGATCTACATCGCTTCTCATACATAAAAATAAAAGTACTGCTTTATGTCCAGAAGTAACCATTTTTGATAGATCCTCTAAGTGCTTGCTGCCTCTTTTTGTTATTGAATCAGGAAACTCAGCAATACCTTTTTCTCTTACCAAAGTAACACTTTTTACCTCTAAATAAGTATTCTGGTTTGGAGAACTTAGTAAAAAGTCTACTCTGCTATTATCACTATATTTTACTTCTGGTTTTAAACTCTGATAATTTAATTGAGAAATTTCTTTTTTTTCTAATGCTTCTCTAACGACTTGGTTTGCAACAGTTGTATCTACGCAAATTGCCTGATTATTAGACTCAACCAAACGCCATCCATATTTTAACTTCTTTTTTGGATCATCGTTCGGTTCCAACCACACGACAGCCCCTTCTGTCGTTAAGTTCATCATTGATCCGGGATTAGGACAGTGAACAGTCACTTGCTTTCCATCATTTAAAACAACATCCGCCAAAAATCGTTTATAACGTTTGACTAATTTACCTTTGATAAGATTGGTTTTAAATTGCATGTAAAAAATATATATTTCCAATGATCAAATGTTAAGGATAAATCATGGAACAGCCAAGTGCCGCTATGCTGGTGATCGGGGATGAACTTCTTTCGGGTAGAACCCACGATGCCAACATGCATTATCTAGCAAAAGAACTGACTGAAATTGGAATAAACTTAACAGAAGCACGTTTTATAAGAGACGATCCAGCTGCTATCGTCTCTAGTATTATCGAGTTAAGCAAACGATTTGATTATTTATTCACATCGGGAGGAATAGGCCCAACCCATGATGATATTACAACAGACTGCGTGGCAGAAGCATTTGAAAAAAAAGCCTCCATCAGGTCTGACGCACTCAAAATTTTACAGGAATACTATGATGGTAAAGATATAGAACTAAATGAAGCAAGACTTCGAATGGCTAGAATTCCTGAAACAGCAGAGCTTATTGATAATCCGATTTCTGCAGCTCCAGGGTATGTTATTGAAAACGTTTACGTCATGGCAGGTGTTCCAAAAATTTTTCAATCTATGCTAAAAACAGTAACACCAAAACTCGAAAAAGGGCTTCCAACCTTATCACTGTCAGTAAAAATTTTTAAAGGCGAGGGTGATATAGCTTTAGACTTGGAAGAGATGGTAAAAACATTCGATCAATTAAATTTTGGTTCATACCCTTTTAGTGAAAAAGGCGTCCACGGCACAAATATTGTTATCAGAGGAACTGATAAAAAACTTATGGAAGAAGCAGAAGATAAAGTTCGTTCTCTCACATGAAATCAAAACTAGAAGAAACTAAATTTTTAAAATTCTTGGCAGATACTTGGCCACCAAAAGAAATAATCAAATTTGGTAGCTGGACAATACGAACAAGCGATGGGGCCGGCAAACGAGCATCAGCAATTAGTTTAGATGGAATCTGGGAAGAAAGTTCTTTCAAAGAGTTGAAAATTCTTTTGCAAAAAATGAATAAATCAGAAATTTTTTTGATTTATCAATCTGATAGTTTAATTGAAAAAGAGTTAGAAAAACTAAATTATCAAATTTTTGATCAAAGCTTTATTTTTGAAATCGCCGTGGAGGAGTTAATAAAGAATAAACCGCCCCCTGTAAGTATGTTTTCAATTTGGCCTCCGTTACAAATTCAACGAGAACTTTGGGGTTCTAATGGTATTGGTGAGCAAAGGCAGGCCGTTATGAATAGAGTAATCCAATCAAAAACAAGTATCTTGGGACGTTGGAAAGATAACCCTGTGGCTTCAGCATTTGTTGCAAAAAGTGGCGATGTGGCATTCCTTCATGCCCTTGTAGTAGATAAAAATTTCCGGCAGCAAGGGGTCGGAAAGGCACTAATGCAGCATGCGGGACAATGGGCTTATAGTCACAACTGCAAAAAATTAATGGTAGTAACAACAACAGCGAATACGGCAGCAAATAACCTTTACACTTCACTTGAATTCCAACTTGTGAATAAATACCACTATCGAATTCCAAAGGCCAATATATGACAGAAAATGATCTAACAACATCTTTAAATTTACAACCTGTTAGTCCGCTTCCGGACGCAACAAAAAAATATTTTGATGTATGCCAAGAAAAGCTTGGTCTTATTCCAAATGTTTTAAAGGCACACTCTTTCAACATTGATAAATTAAACGCATTCGCCGGTCTATATAATGAACTAATGTTGGCAGATAGTAATTTGTCAAAATTAGAAAGAGAGATGATCGCTGTCGTTGTTTCATCAATCAACCGATGTTTTTACTGCTTAACAGCTCACGGCGCTGCAGTAAGGGAATTATCGGGCGACCCAATACTCGGTGAAAAACTGGTGATGAATTTCAGAACTGCCGAATTAAGTTCTCGTTCCAAAGTTATGCTTGAATTTGTTGAAAAAGTTACACTAGAAAGTCACAAAGTAAATGAAACTGACCGTCAAAATTTGAGGGAAGCTGGTTTTAATGATGCCGACATCTGGGACATAGCAAACATTACTGCCTTTTTTAACATGAGCAACCGTGTGGCAAGTGCTTTAGATATGAAACCCAATGACGAATACCACTCAAAAAATCGTTAAAACATTTTTCACTACAGTTGCCTGTTTCATGTGTTTTATGAACACTAATGTAGCGGCAATTGACTTGCCTTCTTCGGCCAAATTAGTGGCATCTGATCAATCAGATACCAAAAATATTTCACTAGCATTATCTTCTTGGGATAGGGAAAGAGGCATTTCCAGGCTTAACATTACGGGTAAAACCGTAACCAATGTCTATCAAATTGATGGCACATCACTAACGCTGGATCAAATGTTTAAACCCATAATTGATGATTTAGAAAATAGAAAATTTAGTGTTGAGCTTTATTGCAATACCCAGGTTTGCGGTGGCTTTAATTTTAGAAAAAACCTTGAAATTTTCAAACCGCCCTTCATGCTGATTAACGTTGCAAATTATTCAGTAGTTACAGCAAAAAAAGATAATACTGCCGTTTCATTAATCGCAAGCAAACTAGGAACTACTATATATCTTCAAGTTGTTTCTATTGGAATAAATGAAAATGATTTAATTCAGCCAGATATAAAATCAGAAACAAATAGCTTTAGCTTCACTCTGATAAACGAGGGAGCTATTGTGCTTGATGATTTAATTTATCGAAGTGGATCTTCTACTTTGGGTGATGGCCCCTTCAATAGCTTGTTAGAGCTAGCAAGGTTTTTAAAATCAACACCAACAGCCTCAATAATATTAGTTGGGCATAGCGACTCTACTGGTGAGCTAAGCCAAAATATCGAATTATCAAAAAACCGTGCTCAGGCAGTAGCTGACCGATTAATTAACAGTCATAGTATTGATCAAAGCAGAATATCTGCTGAGGGAATAGGGTTTCTTTCTCCTAAAACCAACAACTCAACAGAGATATCTAGGAAAAAAAATCGACGGGTCGAAGCAGTTTTAATTTTACCGTAAAACAATTGAAATTTAATTGAGCTTATTATAGCGAAATTGCGAGACGTACTCCCTGATCAATTGCTCTCTTTGCATCAAGCTCAGAGGCAACATCTGCGCCACCGATAATATGCACGTTTTTTCCTTTTTCTATCAGTTCATCTGCTAGACTGCGGTCACTTTCTTGACCTGCACAAATAACAACCGTATCAGCAGACACTAGTCTGGGGTTTTCACGTAGCTCTCCATCAGAAACCATAATTCCTTCACTGGTTATTTCCTCATAATTTACATTACCAATCATTTGTACATTTTTCATTTTTAAAGCGCTACGATGAATCCAACCTGTAGTTTTACCCAAATTGCGTCCAAGTTTTTGTTTTTTTCTCTGCATTAGTGTTACCTGCCTTACAGCTGCTTCAGGTTTAGGACCACTTTCTGCCAATCCTCCTGGGGTCTTATTCGGGTCACCAACACCCCACTCTTTCATCCATTTTGGGATTTCTATTTGTTTATTGTCACTTTTATTTTCATGGACCAGATATTCAGATACATCAAACCCAATTCCACCCGCCCCAATCACAGCAACTTTTTGACCAATTTGCCCGGTACCATTCAATACCTCAACGTAACTAACTACGTTATTTTTTTCATATCCTTTAATTTTTGGGTCGCGCGGACTAACTCCTGTAGCAATAATAACTTCATCAAAATCTATAACATCGGAAGAAGTTACTAGCTCACCTAATTTAACCTCAGCACCACTGCTTTTTAGCATTTCAGAAAACCAATCTACTAGACCCCAGAATTCCTCTTTACCAGGTACCATTTTTGCTAAGTTTAGTTGACCTCCAATCATCTGAGCTTTATCAAACAAGGTGACTTTGTGTCCTCGCTCTGCAGCTTCAATAGCTGCAGACATACCAGCTGGACCAGCTCCAACAACTGCAATTGATTTTTGATGTTTTGTTTTGGTGCTTACCAATTCCGTTTCAAAACAAGCCTTTGGGTTCACAAGACATGAACTAATTTTACCACTAAAAGTATGATCCAGACAGGCTTGGTTGCAGGCAATACACGGCGCAATCTTTTCTTCATTCCCGGAAATAGCTTTTTTTATAAAATCTGGATCAGCTAAGAAAGGTCTAGCCATACTGACCATATCAGCACAGCCAGTTTTTAGAACTTCCTCTGCTACTTGAGGAGTGTTAATTCTGTTAGATGTTATGATTGGGATGGATACCTTGCCCATCAGTCTTTTAGTAACCCACGCAAAAGCAGCGCGCGGAACCGATGTTGCTATTGTAGGTATTCGAGCCTCGTGCCAACCAATTCCTGTATTTATTATAGTTGCGCCTGCGCGCTCAACCTCCTTTGCTAGTAGTATAACCTCATCTTGAGTTGATCCGTTGGGGACCAAATCAATCATAGATAGTCGAAAAATTATTATAAAATCCTTTCCCACCGCTTCTCTTACTCGCGTTACAATTTCAATAGGCAATCGCATGCGATTTTCATAACAACCACCCCACTGGTCAGTTCTTTTATTTGTATGAAGCACCAAAAATTGGTTTATAAAATATCCCTCTGATCCCATAATTTCTACGCCGTCGTAACCGGCATCACGTGCTCGGCAAGCAGTTGTCACTATATCATCGATTTGCTTTTCTATACCGACGGCGTCGAGCTCTGCGGGCACAAAGGGTGATATAGGGGACTTTATTGGAGAGGGAGCAACGCAATTAGGTCCATAAGCATAACGACCAGCATGTAAAATTTGCATAGCAATTTTACCGTCTGAACCATGAACTCGGTCCGTCACAATTTTATGATTGGCAACATCATCAGCATCAAACAACCCAGCGGCTCCAGGAAAAACACCCCCCTCAGTATTTGGTGCAATTCCCCCAGTAACCATCAAGGCCACATCACCACGAGCTCTCGTCGCATAAAATTCTGCAACTCTGTTCCAATCTTTAGTTTCCTCAAGATTAGTGTGCATCGAACCCATTAGAGCTCTATTTTTAAGAGTTGTAAAACCCAAGTCTAAAGGTTTCAGTAAATTTGGAAAGTTTGTGCTCATTTTGTTTACTCAGTTTCCGCTGATCTTTTGCCTACTCCAGACCACAAAGGAGCTTCAAATAGAACGCAGCGTAAAAGGTGACAACCTCAATACACAAAATTTTAAAATATTGAAGGCCTTTTTCTTGGCCTTGGGATAGAACCTAAGCTATTTTCAAAGATCACTTGTGACTTGGATACATTTTTTTGAATTCCAATCGATGGTCGGTTTTTTGGTCTTGGAATGGGATCTATGCCAGCGTAAAGATTTACTTTTTCGGTGGATACATTTTGAGGAACTTTAACAGATAACAAAATAGAATTCAGGTAAGCTTTTGCACGAAAATTAGGTAGATTTCTACCTTTCGGTACATAGTAATTTGCCATAAAAATATAATTTTCTTTAACTCTTAAGCTACGCAGCGACTTTTTATCAACCATTGGATTTAAAGCATCATACTTATAAAAACTAGCAAATGAACTCGTAAATTCGTCGTCAGCAAGCAAACCTGAATGCTGTGTCTGATCCAAATCCAAATAAGTTAATGTTACAAGTGATTTATTATTAGTGTGCGGATTACAGTTAGAAAAGAAAACGACGCCGTAATCCTTTGTTTCTGATTGGAGTTGTTTTATTTGACAAAGACCTGGTGGAACATTTCCAGAAATTCCTGATCTAAACTTAAACTCTGACCCGGAAAAAGTTTTCTGAGATTGGCCTTGAAAATCCAAGTTACTGGCGCATCCAGATATAATAATTAATATTATAATAAGCAGAAATCGGTTCATTTAAATTAAGGTATTATCTCTTTTGAATTCATTACTTTGGTTTTTTAACCTCAAAGACTGGTAAAAAACTACCAAAATAAAAAAGTGCCCAAAGTGAGTAAATTAAAACAATTAAAAACGTAGAAAAAATTAAAGCCACGCCCATGGCTGTAGATTTCGGATCTAGGTAGGTTAACCACAACGCCATCCCATCTAAATTTCCATAGATACCAAAAAAAACCAAAGAGACTGTATTTCCACCCCAATGCAAGCCAAATGCTAGGGCTAAACTACCCGTATGAAGCGTAATAAGACATAGCAGGCATCCTACGACAAATGTATTGAAGCAATAATACCAAGCGTTAGTTCCGTATGATTGGCTATCAAAATGGAGCAAACCAAAAATAAAGGATGGTAATATAACGGCATAAACATAGCCTGCATTTTTTGACCAAATCAATTGCAGCAAATAACCACGAAAAACTAACTCTTCAGCAGCTGATTGAACAAAAATAAATAGCAGTACTGGAAGGAGCCATTTAGCCCAGTCAGAAAACGCTAAAATATTATTGGGTTCATAGTTGATGTATTTGCTTATCACCGGAATAAATTGGAATCCACTTTCAATACTAACACCCAAAAAAAGCATTATTGAAAAAGCTTTAAATAAACGTGGTAAATCTAATTTACCTGAAGGACTAAAAAGCACTTTCATCGGAATATGGTGAATAAAATTCATAGCCACCCAAACACCAATCCAAATCGGTACAAAAGTAAAAAGAACAAAAAGCAAATTTAAAGGTGTTCGCCCTAAACCGTTTGAAAAGGAGCAAATGGGTACACTTGAACAGAAAATGCCAAATAGAAACGAACCAAGAATGTAAAAAACAGAAATTATGAAAAAACCTATTACGATTTTCCATGTCTTAATTTCATGCATAACTGGCAAAAAAAGACTTCTCATAAAATTTTTGATCCGTTTGATCAGGCCTGAGGGCACTTAAATACCTTGTTCGAATTAAGTCCATACAAAATCCAAATAATTTTATGAATTTGTTACCAGAAGGACTTGCACAGTAATTGCTTTTTTGAAGCAACATGCTTAAGAGTAAAAATTGTTAAAGCCCTATCAGGTGGAAAAATAATGAACTGGATTAGTAATTACGTTCGCCCAAGGATAAATTCAATTTTTTCAAGGCGAGAAACCCCAGATAATTTATGGTCCAAATGCAGCTCATGCGGCACAATGCTTTTCCACCGTGAACTTAGCGAGAACCTCAATGTTTGTAACGAGTGCGGGCATCATATGCCAATCTCACCGCGAGATCGATTTGCTAATTTATTCGATGGTGGAATTTTTGTAGAAATAGATGTCCCCAAGCCAATTATTGATCCTCTGCAGTTTAAAGATCAAAAAAAATACCCAGAACGTATGAAATCTGCTCAAAAAACGACAGGTGAAGCTGAGGCTATGTTACTAGCAGAAGGAGAAATGGGGAGAACCCCAGTCGTAATAGCGGCTCAAGATTTTTCTTTTATGGGTGGTTCGATGGGTATGTACGTTGGCAATGCTATTATTAGAGCAGCCGAACGCGCTGTTGAACTAAAACGTCCGTTGATTTTATTTTCGGCGGCTGGTGGGGCACGAATGCAAGAAGGTATTTTAAGTTTAATGCAAATGCCGAGGACGACCGTTGCTATTCAGATGCTCAAAGAAGCAAAATTACCATACGTTGTAGTTTTAACACATCCAACGACAGGAGGCGTTACCGCCTCTTATGCAATGCTTGGAGATATCCACATTGCGGAGCCAAACGCATTAATCTGCTTTGCAGGGCCCAGAGTGATAGAACAAACTATAAGAGAAAAACTGCCCGAAGGGTTTCAAAGAGCAGAGTATCTCTTGGACCACGGAATGTTGGACAGAGTAACTTCGAGACTAGAAATGCGCGATGAGTTAATTACAATTATTCGTATCCTCTCTAATAGTTCACCGCAAATAAAAGGTGATTTACCCTCACCAAAGCAAGAAACTTAAAATCTGTCCCAAAATGAAAAATTTGACTTCTGACGTTATTTTAAAACGGATGATGACTTTGCATCCAAAAGTTATTGATTTAACTCTTGATCGTGTTTGGTATCTACTAGAAGCGCTAGGAAATCCACAAAATTATCTACCTAAAGTAATTCATATTGCTGGGACAAATGGTAAAGGTAGCACTTTGTCAATGCTGCGGGCAGGACTAAATGAAATAGGGCTTCAAACCCATGCGTACACATCACCTCATTTAGTCAGGTTTCACGAGCGTATTCAAATAAACGAAAATTTTATAAATGAAGATGAACTAACTGATATTCTAAATGAATGCTATTCAGCAAATAACGGCCAGCCTATAACATATTTTGAGATCACTACTTGTGCCGCTATTTTAGCAATGTCACGCAAACCAGCAGACTATATTTTACTAGAAGTGGGACTGGGTGGAAGATTAGATGCAACAAATGTTATTGAGCAACCTGCACTTACAATAATTACCCCAATCTCAATCGACCATGAGCAATTTTTAGGTACGACTATTAAAGAAATTGCCAGTGAAAAAGCAGGAATAATTAAAGCTCTTTGTCCTGTTGTTGTCGGAAAACAGAATGAAGATGCACTTGAAGTGATAACAGATAAAGCCTTAAGCCTGGAATCTCCGATTATAGCTGAAGGCAAGCAATGGTTCATAAAAGAGGAAGAAGATGGAGTCTTCTATGAAGACCAGCATACATCGATCAAACTACCAAGACCCAATCTCTTAGGAGCTCATCAAATTCAAAATGCAGGAATAGCATTAGCCGCTTTGAATTATTTATCTGCACCCCAAAAAGCCCTTCATGGGGCAATTTCTAAGGCAAAATGGCCAGCTCGAATGCAAAAGCTAAGCACAGGTCCAATAGTTGAAACTCTTGGCCACTCAGACGTGTGGCTAGATGGTGGACATAATCCTGCTGCTGGGCAAGCTCTAGCCAACTACTTATCAACCGACGACAAAAGACCAACTATTTTAATTTGCGGCATGCTGAGAACCAAAGACGTTGAAGGTTACCTTTCACCACTATCAAAGAAAGCAAAATTTCTTGCAGCTGTCAGTATTCCAAATGAACAAAACACTTTAACTGCTGATGAGACAGCAATTATCGGAAATCAACTAGGCATAGCCTCCAAAAGTTTCACTTCCATTGCTGAAGGAGTTCAATTTGTGGCTGATCAATTTCCGAAATGTAAGGTTTTAATTTGTGGATCTTTATACCTCGCTGGTCAAATACTTATTGAAAACCAATAAATCTAAAAAATTTTACAAAAAACGAATCACCTGTGTTGACTGATTCGAATCAATTTGTCATTAATAGTGAAACGCTGCATTAAACCTAAAGAATTATAACTTGGGATAACGCGGTTTTGTACAGGCAAAGGCTCAGTCTTATAGACTGAGCCTTATTCATTAACTAGAAGGGTTTATGCTCTTTTCCCCAACGTTCAGACTGCATTTCGTTAAGGCGGCTTACAGTTCGTTCAAACTCAAAAACACCCTCACCTTCCAAATATAGATGCTCTGGTTGAGCAGCGGCAGAGCATATGAATACAATTCCAGCCTCGTAAACAGTATCAATTAAGGTAATAAAACGCTTAGCCTCATTAAAATTGGACCTTCCCAATTGGGGTATATCTTCAACAATTAGAACTCTCACATTATCAGCTATTGCCAAGAAATCTGCGGGGCCTCGATTTTCTCCACAAAGCTCTAAGAAAGTGAATCTGGCAACTCCGTTAGAATAAAAAGGAAATTTGATTTTTCTTTTGTTTACAACGAGATGAAAATCTTGATTTTCATTGCCTGATAGATCTAACCAAAGATTATCCAAGTTAATTTTGGTTTCTATACCTAATGGACTAAAATAAACAGGAGCTCCACGGAGTTTATTTTTTCTATAATCAATTTTGCTTGCTAAATTTAAAATATTTAATTGTTTTTCGATTAGATCTATAAACGGAAGAAATAATTGTCGATTTAGGCCATCCTTATAAAGGTCGGAAGGTATTCTGTTTGAAGTCGTTATTACCTTTACTCCCCCATCTAAGAGCAGAGTAAATAATCGTCCAACAATCATGGCATCGGTAATATCTTTTATCTGCATTTCATCCAAAGCTATAACTTTGAAGTTTTTGATCACTTTGTTTGCAACTACAGCCAATGGATCCTTTTTTCCTAAACCACGAGCTTTATGCAAAGATGTATGAATTTCTTGCATAAATGCATGAAAGTGCACTCGGCGATTAGAAACCGAAAGATTTTTTACAAATAAGTCCATTAGCATGGACTTACCACATCCAACACCACCCCAAATATATATACCTTTAACGTTATCAGTATTTTTAAAGAAAAGCGATTTAGCTTTTCTTCTTGAAATCGCGTAGTTAACTTTCTCAAGTTCTTCCAATATTAATCTTTGCCCTCGATCGTCCTGAAGAGATCCCTCGGAAATCATTTTATCGTATATATCAGTAAGGCTTTTCATTTTTCCGTTTTTGGCTTGGACACTTGAATTGAGTCTGAACTACTTTTTTTAATCCAATAACTTGACCTACTCAATATTCAGAGAAGAAATACAATTTTAATTGTTTATATTTAAAGCATTTACAATTTCTCGCGCATGAGTAACAGGAAGCGAGTGAGAACCATTTTTGATGACAATATTATTAATTCTAGAATTCCAACTGGAAAAGATATCTTTACTTGCAATTGGAATTACTGTGTCACAATCGCCCCATAATGCTACGATTTCAAAATTGGCTTCTCGCAAAGCTTGATGATCCTCATAGTTATCTTTTGACAAAATGCCTTTTATACTTGCCAAAACTGATGGTGAGAATCCTTTGTAAAGCAATTCATTCAACTGTCGCTCAACAACTTTAGGAACAGAACTTTTAATTTCTCTCTCTTTTTTCGTTGAGCGCGCGTGTTGCCACCCAAAAAATATCGAAAATAATGCCCACCCAAATAATGGGATTTTTGCTAGTTTAGCTGAAAAACCAAGATTATGTCCCGACCCCGCAGATGCTATTAGAACGAGTTTATTCAGCCTGTCTGGATTATATGCAGCATAAGCAACTGCGATTGATCCTCCCATAGAGTAACCTACTAGTTCGAACTTTTGCTTCTTTATTTCAAGTTTATCTAAAAGCTCATCTAACTGATTAATAAAAAAGGCTTTATCTTGTTTTGCCTTGGGTCGGTCAGAATATCCTCTCCCGTAATGGTCATAAACTAAAACACGCTTTCCTATATTGACATAATGCCTTGCTAAACCCTCAAATACAAAACTAGGCGTAGTCAATCCATGTATGCAGACTACTAGGTCGCCCGTTTCTGCCCCAAACCAACGGTAATGAACTACGCCTCTAGATAGGGTTACAAAATTACCGGGTGCATTGGTTCTTTCCTTTTCCCCTAATTTTTTTTTGGTAGCTTCTTTCAATATGGGTAATGCAAAGAAAGTTAAAATAAACAGCAGAGTTATAATCAATTATTCTCCAACCATGTCTGAAGAATAAAGTGCGCTGTCATCAAATCTAGGTGAGCGCCTCCCCCATTTTTAAAAAGAGTAATTTCACTATCCGAAGAACGTTGAAATGCCTCAATATTATAAAAGTCAGATATCACCGCCTCACGTTTGATCACATTGCTAGCTATTGGTATTTTTAATTCACCTATATGGTCAATAGTAGTTTCAAAACTGTCAACAAAGATCGTTGATCTTTTTAGGGTGGTGTCATCCGCTTCGCGCATATCAGGGCGGTAAGCTCCAATTAAATCGATATGCTGTCCAGGCTGTAACCATTTTCCGTTTATCAAGGGCTCACTTGACATCGTTGCCGCTGAAATAATGTCAGCTGCAGAAATGGCGTTTTCTAAGTCTTTCACAGCCATTGTATTTGGAAAATATGCTGCAAATTTTTCTGCACGCTCAAAAGTCCTATTCCAAACAGAAAAGTGAGCATCGGGGAAAAAATCCGCATAAGCTTGCCTGAGGCTATGAGCAACGGTCCCAGCCCCCAAAATCAAAATATTTTGACTGTTGGGTCGGGCCAGTAATTTAGCCGCAAGAATACTATCACCAGCCGTTTTCCATTTTGTCACCAAATGAAAATCAATCAAAGCACTTAACTGACCAGTTTTGTCGTCGAATAAATTTACTGCACCATTTATTGCTGGTTTTTTTAAATTTTTATTTCCAGGAAATATTGTTGCACATTTTATGGCAATTCCAATGCCATCAATCCAAGCTGATCTTGAAAGCAAAGTATCATCCCCACGATATAACAATGTATCGGATATTTCTGCCCTACTTAGCTTATGTCCTGACTGAAGAGCTTTGCTTAAACCTTTCCAACTCAGAATAGGATCACAATCCTGAAAAGATATCATATGCACTTTGGTATCTCCATCTCGCATGATTAACATAAACAATCTACCGATAAAAATTTTGTTTTCATATGCTTTAAATGCTAATATTTGCTCAAAATTAGGCAGAGTCAGATTTAAAAGAAGTTATAAAAAGTCTAAGTTGGGCTACTATTTTGATTATTAATACGGATTATTTTTTCAAGACTATCTAAAAAGCGAATTTTGTCTTGTTTTGAGAAGGTTTTACCAGAACCTTGATAGAATGGGTTTGCAGCTCGCAAATCTGAGCTAAAATCCCTCAAAGATAACGAATTTCCTATATTTTTTTGATTTAATTCCTCACCATTTGGTTTCAAAACCAGCATTCCCTTTTTGATACAATTATCTGCTAAAATTATATCAGCCGTAATAACCAAATCGTTTGCATGACCATTATCAACTATCCATTTATCGGCAGCATCTGCATCAGTAGAAACAAATATATTTTGAATAAAGGGATGTAAGATAGGACGCAAACCACCATTCGATACAAGTAAAACCACTATTTTATTTCTAGTGGCAACTCGCTCTATTTCTTTTTTTACAGGACACGCATCAGCATCAACATAAATTTTCATAACTAAACTTTAAATAGATAATACTTTTTTGATTTTCTGCTGAAATCCACCATTTTTCCTATACATTATTTAATAAATCTGCATGAAACGCTAAATGGTCATCAATGAATGTAGAGACAAAAAAGTAACTGTGATCATAACCAGATTGGATCCTGAATTCGCCTGGCTGGCGCCGCTGTGTCATGGCATTGGCTAATGTTTCTGGTCTAAGCAAATCCATAAATTGATCTTTGCTACCAATATCAATTAGTACTTTTCCATCAAAACCTTCATTTGACATCAAAATACTTGAGTCATGTCCGACCCAACTTTGCTCGTCATTACCAAGGTACGCGGCAAGTTGCTTTCTTCCCCAATCAGCTCCTGTAGGATTACAAATAGGTGATAAAGCAGAAATTGACTTAAAACGACCCGGTATCCCCATACCAATAGTTAGCGCACCATGCCCGCCCATAGAGTGCCCCATGATGGATTGGCGTGCCATATCAACATTGAAATGTTTATTTATGATATTGGTTAAATCAAGGGTGATATAGTCCCACATTTTAAAATTATTTACCCAGGGTTGTTCTGTAGCATTTAAATAAAACCCTGCACCCTGCCCAAGATCATAATCATCGTCATCAGGCACATTGTTACCCCTAGGTGAGGTATCAGGGAAAACTATTGCTACGCCAAACTCTTCTGCAGCCGCTTGAGCGCCAGCCTTTGTCATAGCATTTTCATGCGTGCAAGTTAAACCTGACAAATACCACACTAACGGAACGGGCTCACTGGTTGCAATTGAAGGCATAAAAATTCCAAACGTCATATCGCAGTTACAAGCCTCTGACCAATGCTGATATACGCCCTGCATTCCTTCAAAGCATTTATTTTCTGAATGTGTTTTCATAATATTTCCTCAAAAAGGCTGAAGCTAAATTTAATGGCATTAAGACACTGATTTTCTAAAAATTGTCAATTGAGGTTGCTAACCCACGCTATAGTGAAAGAAACGGTAAATATAGAAAGTACTGTAGATAAAAAGATAGCTGCAGATGCACGTTTAGGCGCGACATTATAGTGATGCGCAACCATAAAAATATTTCCTGCTACCGGAAGTGACGCTGCAGCGATCATTACAGTTGCAGCATAAATTTCGACCTCAAAAATAAAAAATACCGCTATACAAACGGCAAGCGGATGTAGCACCAGCTTGCAAAAGCTTAGCCATGCAGCAACCTCAAACCTTTCGGTAGATTTTTGTGCCAAAGAAGCACCAATTGCAAACAAGGCGCCGGGAGTGGCTGCAGATCCTAACATTATTACAAAGTCATTAATCGGCTCCGGAATAGACCATCCACTGGCGGACCATAGTAACCCACAAATTATAGAAACAATCATTGGATTTTTCGTTAGTCCAAGTAGTACGCGATAAAAAAGAAAAACATCTAATTTTTTATCTTTGCTAGCTACAATTATGAGAACAATTAATGATCCAAAAATAATTAAATCAATAGCTAATATTATCATTATGAAACCTACAGCGTCAGGACCCATCAAAATGGCTAACATAGGTATTCCCAAAAAACCTACGTTGCCGATAACAGAGCACTGAGCCTCAACCGCAGCCTCCGACGGCGCCTTTTTTCTGAAAATAGCAATAGCCGTTGCTAAAAAATAAATTACCAGTGAAGCGGATAGATATGCATATATGAATTCAGGATCATAAAGTTCACTCAATGATAAGTCAGATGAAAACCGAAAAAGCATGGCTGAAAGGGCAAAATAGAAAACAAACTTTGTTAAATATGCCGTAGCTTCGGCTGAAAAAAACCGAGTTATAGCCGCTGAATACCCTAAACCAATAAGAGCAAAAAACGGAATTGTCTTATAAAATATTTCAATCATTTAACTGTGTTTTTAAACCAGGCAAGGTATTTGAATGAAGAGAGTTTTATTAAAATACCACTACACTTCTTATGCTTTTACCTTCATGCATTAAATCAAAACCCTTATTAATATCGTCCAAAGAAAAGCTATGCGTGATCATAGGGTCGATTTGAATTTTTCCTTCCATGTACCAATCGACTATTTTTGGAACATCCGTCCGACCGCGTGCACCCCCAAAAGCTGTACCTTTCCAAACGCGACCTGTAACCAACTGAAAAGGTCTAGTTGAAATTTCTGCACCTGCGGGAGCAACCCCAATTATTATACTTTCTCCCCAGCCTTTATGAGCACTCTCAAGGGCAGTTCTCATCACATTAACATTACCTGTGGCATCAAAAGTATAATCTGCTCCCCCATTTGTTACGTTGACTAAGTGCGCAACCAAATCATCCTTTATATCTGAAGGGTTAACAAAGTCTGTCATACCAAATTGTTCAGCCATTGACTGCTTACTAGAATTTAAATCCACACCAACTATTTGATCTGCGCCTGCAAGCTTTAAACCCTGAATTACATTTAATCCAATTCCTCCGAGGCCAAAAACTATGGCACGGCTCCCAATTTCAACTTTCGCAGTATTCATAACGGCACCAAGTCCCGTAGTCACGCCACAGCCAATATAGCAAACCTTTTCAAAAGGAGCATTGGGATTAATTTTGGCTAATGCTATCTCTGGAAGAACGGTATAATTTGAAAAAGTCGAACAGCCCATATAATGCAAAATAGGCGTGCCATCTAGCATGCTAAATCGACTAGTTCCGTCGGGCATTAGCCCTTGGCCTTGTGTCTCGCGTATAGCTTGACAAAGATTTGTTTTGGGATTCAGGCAATATTCACACTGTCTACACTCTGGAGTGTAAAGCGGTATAACGTGGTCACCAACTTTTAGATCTTTCACTCCATCCCCTAACTCAACCACAACTCCTGCGCCTTCATGGCCAAGTATCGCTGGGAATAACCCTTCTGGATCAGCACCTGAAAGAGTAAACTCATCAGTATGGCAAATCCCAGTTGCTTTAATTTCTATTAAAACTTCACCTTCTTTGGGTCCTTCTAAATTAACTTCCATAACCTCAAGAGGTTTTCCTGCTTCTAAAGCAACAGCTGCCTTGGTTTTCATTGGTACCCCCCACTAATCCTCTACCGGGTACAACATGAACGGTTGCCTTTAAATTGCCAAGAAAAATTTTCTAATTTAAGGAAATAGATAAAAACAAAAACTACTAATTCATCCTATATTTTTGATGGCAGGAACCACATGCAGCGCCAACATTTCCGAGTGAGGCTCTTAAATCTATTAATGTTGATGTATCAACGCCCTCTAAGGCAAATTCCAAATCCTCAGACTTGCTTACAAAGTCATCCCAATTTTCCCAAATTGTAGGTGAAGCCTCAGAGTTTATAGGGAGATCATCATCTTCAAAAATATCTGGTGTAGAAACTGCAAACTTCAGCAGGTTTAGACGGGCAGATGTCGCCAAACTTTCGTCAAATTCAATTTTTTCTCGTGACATACGAGCAAGAACTGAAAATTCCAATCTAATATTTTGCATTAATTTAGAGCGCTCAACATATCCACTATTTTCCGCGAACAAAATCGAACCACTTAACATAAAAGGTATGGCTATCAGTAGATGATTGATACATTTTAACATTTCATTCTCCATCACTCAATTTAGTTAAGATAGGTTGGCCTCTAGTTAAGAAAAGAAAATTTTAATTGCTTGTTAGCATCAAATTCAATTAAAGAACAAATAGTGAACAAAAATTAAGGTTTCAAAATGCCTAGCCGTCGAATTATTGCAATTTGGTTTCCCTACATAGGGGCTGAACGTATTTTACGCAAAACCCAACACAACCTAGAAAACCCGATTGTTGTTGTAGCCAAAAGATCTCAAAGTGAAATTATCTCCTCTATCTCCGCTGCTGCACAATATAAAGGCCTTTTTGTTGGACAATCTTTACGTGACGCTAGTTCTATTTGCCCACACTTATTCGTGGAAACTCAAGATTTGTATGCAGAAACTCAATTCCTGAAGGGCATTTGTCGATGGTCTAGCAAGTTTAGCCCATGGGTAGCACCAGAAGGGACTACCGGATTAATCATGGATATAACAGGATGTTCACACTTGTTTGGTGGTGAAAATAAAATGATAAACCATATTTTGCTTGCATATGATGAACTTGGTTTAACGACTAAAATAGGATGTGCAGACACAGTAGGAGCAGCATGGGCATTATCTCGATATTCTGAAAAAACATTACAAAATTATCGAAATGGTGATGCTATTGAGCAAGAAGCGCGAGCAACACGTTCTCGCTCTGCAAAGAGATCTCTTAAAGAGATACCAAATAATAAAATAATTACTAAAAGCAGTAATTATTTTATTGCACCAACTGGTAAAATACGACAGTCAATCTCCGATTTACCAGTTGCAGCCCTTAGACTAGAAATTCAAACTGAAAATACATTGGCGCAACTGGGACTGCGCCAAATTGGAGATATTATAAACCAGCCAAGAGCAAGCCTTAATCGCAGATTTGGCCTTAGTCTTCTAAAAAGAGTAGACCAAGCACTGGGAAATCTTCCAGAACCTATTTCACCATTAAAGCCAGAGCTAAGTTTTGGCGTAAGAATTAGTTTTCCTGATCCAATTGGATTAAAATCTGACATTATAGCTGGTCTTGATCGTATATTAGATCGTCTTTGTTCTAATTTAAAAAAGAAAAATCTGGGCGCACAGAGAATTCTATTACAAGCCTTTCGAACTGATAACACAATAA
>ENA-OSEY01000587-OSEY01000587.1-marine-metagenome-genome-assembly--contig:-NODE-587-length-26397-cov-7.489134_pt1 | contig 26397 bp, 25 predicted proteins | sample MGYA00248465_ERZ534230 | MGnify/ENA primary metagenome ERZ534230 (study PRJEB26409, sample SAMN06344110) | marine metagenome | isolation source: Sea water from surface | place: Atlantic Ocean:Southern...
AGAGGATCACTCAAGTATAAAGAAATTGCTGATAAAGAGGGTGTAAATCATATTTTTGCAATTGAGTCTGATGCAGGTGGATTTAGACCTTTAGGTTTTTCTTTTACATGTAATGATTCAAATTTTTTAAGAATCTTAGAATGGAAAAAATTGTTTGCTCCATATTTTATTAACGTATTCATCAAAGGTGGTAGTGGAGCAGATATTTCTAATTTAAGAACTGATTATAACGTTTTGTCAGGCTTAAGACCTAACTCACAAAGATATTTTGACTACCATCATACTGAAATTGATACATTCGACGCCATTAACAAAAGAGAATTAGAAATGGGTTCATCAGCAGTTGCATCCTTGGTTTATCTTTTTGATAAATATGGCTTAAATGATTGATTAATGGACTTCATTCTAGATTTAGACAACTCTCTTTTTGTTTTTTTAAACTCATTAGGTTCTGAATTTTTTGACAAGTATTGGTTATTTATCTCTGAAAGTGATATTATTGAGATTCTATATTTATTTTTAGTTATTGTATTTCTTAGGTTTTTTAAAATTAAGGATTCAAAGTCGATTATACTTTTTCTTTTATCTATAATATTAATGATAGTATTCACTGATCAATCAAGTAACTTTTTTAAGGAATATTTTGAAAGATTACGCCCTTGTCATAATCCTGAACTGGTTGAGGTCATTAGAATTGTCAAAGACGGCTGTGGTGGTCTATACGGTTTTTTTTCAGCTCATGCTGCTAATACTTTTGCATTCGCATCTTTTATTTATTTTTTAACCCCTAACGAAAAAAATTATAAAAGAACTTCATTTTTTCTTTTTATATGGGCAGCAATTATTTCGTACAGTAGAATATATATAGGAGTTCATTTTCCATTAGATATCCTTACAGGGGCAATTTATGGTTTTTTAGCAGGTTATATCTTTCACAAACCTTTTTTACACTTTAGAAATTCTAAGTTAATTCTTTAAAAGATCAGAAAACTTTGTTTTAAACTTATTAATTCTAGGAACAGAAACATTCCATATATAAGCATTGTTAGGGTTTTTTTCTTTATAGTCTTGGTGATAATCTTCAGCTATATAAAAAACATCAAACTTTTTAACCTCTGTAACAATTTTTGGGTAGGTTTTATTTTTTAGTAAGCGCTTAATTTCTTCATTTATAATCTTTTTTTCATTCTCATTGCTATAAAATGCAATGGATCTGTAGTGTGTTCCTCTATCTGGTCCTTGCCTGTTTAGAGTAGTTGGGTCATGTGATCCAAAAAAAACTTTCACTAATTCATCAAAACTAATTTTCTCTGAATCATAATAAACCTTTATGGCTTCAGCATGTCCTGTTTTCCCTGTTAAAACTGTATAATAAGTAGGATTTTTAGTATAACCACCAGAATAGCCTGATTCGACTTTATCTACACCAACTAAACTTTCATAAATAGATTCAACACACCAAAAACAACCAGATGCAAAATATGCTTCTTTCATGTCTTGAGCATTTGACTGAATAAAAAATATCATTAATATAACACTAAGAGCTTTTTTCATTTTTATTTTTTAAAATTAATAACCTAAAGTCTATCGATTTGTTTCCTTTTAATGTTGTTGTTTTGAGTTTTAGTCTACTTATTCCTTTTTTAAAACTTAGTTCTCCAATATTTATTTTTTTAAAATCCTTGGTATAGGATTCTATTCTTTTTATCTTATCCTTGTCAAATCCTTCAAGGCTTGGATCATGAAAATCATCAATAGTTTTCTTAATTATTTGATCTTCAAATTCTAGTGCAATTTCAGTGCCAACACTTTCCTCAGGCAAGGTGTAATATAATTCAACAGATTTGGTACCATTTTCTAACACATCAATATCCCAATAAATGTAATCATCAGAACTTTTCCAGTTTTCTATAAATGAACAGTTTGCATGTATTGAAGATCTTTGTAATTTACCTGTTATCTCAGCATCTCTTGCTGGTAGATGAGTATAATTGGAATTCTTGTAATTAATTGTGAATGGTCTTCGTTTATTTTTTTTAATTATTTCATTAATTGATTCTCTCCAAATTCTCTTAGCCTCTTTTAATTCCTCATATTCATATACTTTTTTTTCATTAATAGCATAATATTGGCTATGATCATTACTCAGGTCATATAGTTTATCATTGTAGTCTAAGATATATTCATTATTTCTTACACTCAATCTATTATTCCAGAATGAAAATACTTTTCTTTGATTATCTAATAAATCAGGATTTTCAATATACTTTTTGAAACTTTTTCCATCAAAACTTATCGCTGTTGGACTTTCAATAAGATCTGTTAGTGTTGGAAACACATCCAATGCACTTGTGACTTGTTTAATTTTTATGCCTGGTTTAATTTTATTTGGCCATTGAATAAAAAATGGTACTCTTACACCACCTTCATTAGTACTACCTTTTCTTTCTTTCAGCTCATTATTCCATCTATTTCCATTTGGTCCATTATCACTCAAAAAAATAATGATAGTGTCTTCATATTTATCAATTTCCTTAAGAGTTTTAATAATTTTTCCAACATTTTCATCAATATTTTCAATCATTCCTAATGCTGCTTTTGTTTTTTCTACATTTTCTCTCTCAGAATATCTTCCTTTAAGAATAACTTTTTTTCCCTTTGAATACTTATCCGGCACTTGCATAGGCGAGTGGGGGGTGTTATAGGAAATAAAAGTAAAGAAGGGTTTAGATGAATTTTTTATATAAGAAATAGCATTATTTGTAATATCATCATTTATATAACCCTTTCCTCTAACTAATTCACCATTTCTCTCCAAAATAGGATCAAAATAATTACCCCAGTGACCCGATGTAAAACCATAAAACTCGTCAAATCCCCTTGAATTTGGATGATACGGAGGTTGAGATCCATTATGCCATTTTCCAAATAGCCCAGTAGAATACCTTTTCTCTTTAAAATAATTAGAAATAATTTTTTCGTTAGTATTCATTCTTTCATATCCTCTTGTAACTCCGTTAACACCTGTCCTAACAAAATATTTTCCAGTTAGTAGTTCCGCTCTTGTCGGAGCACAAACTGGACTAACATAAAATCTTGAAAAGGATGCTCCATTTTTAGCGAAACTATCAATATTTGGTGTTTTTAAATTTGTATTTCCATGAATACTTAAATCTCCCCAACCTTGGTCATCTGTCATGAATATTAAAACATTAGGATTTAAATTCTTTTCACATGAAAAAAACAAAAAAGAAAAAAATATTATGTAAAAAATTCTTCTTATCATTTTATAAAGTCTAAAAGTTGCTTAGAAAAACTATCCCAATTTAATTTTTTCTTTAAAATTTTTAGTTGTTTAGTTTTTTCTTTCAAATCTGAATCAATTGCATTTAAAATATTATCACTTATTGATTTTGAGTTTTTCTCACATATAAATGAATTGCCATCATTAAGTATTTCTTTAATTCCACCTTGCGCAGTAGTAATAATAATTTTTTCAAAATATATTGCAATGGATATTATTCCACTTTGAGTAGCATTAAGGTTTGTTTGAATTACAAAATCTGCAATTGAAAACCATTTTTTAATTTCAGATTCAGCTACAAATTTATTGTGTATTGTTACATGTTCTTCTAAATCTAATTTTTTTAGTAATTCCTGATAATTTCTTAAGTTATCATAAAACTCACCAACAATAACTAAATGAATATTATTATCTTTTTCGAATGCTAACTTAAAAGATTTAATTAGTAGTTCTAATCCCTTGTATTTTCTTACTATTCCGAAGTGTAAAAAGATTTTTTTACTTGATTTTATGTTTAAATCTTTAATAATTTCATTTTTATTAATTAGTTTCTGTTTCAAATTAGGAATTGGATGGAATAAAGAAATTCCATTTTTGTTAGAAATCTGATCTAAGGTATGTTTTGATAGGGTCACAAATTTATTCAGGCTATTTAAATAAATATTGGTAAAAAACCTATCTAATATTCTGTTTTCATGACTGTTAATATTATGTAATAAACCAATTTTTAAAATTCGTTTAGGTACAATTTTGTTTATTATTGAATATGATATAGAAAAAAAAGGATTCCAATGAGTTGATAATATTACATCTGGATTTACATGTTTTAAGTATTTATTAATAATGAGATAGGAAAATGGATTATAAGGATTTATCGTTTTTATTTTTTTAAAATTAGCTGATTTGTTGTGAAATTGATTTTTTCCAGGAAAAAAAAATCTTGGGTAAAGGATTGAAAAAGATAAAATAGAAATATTATGTTTTTTATTTATAGTAGAAATTAATTCATTATTGAAGTCTGAAATACCTCCTCTAAGTGGTGGAACAGGACCTACAATTAAGATATTCATTAATTTTAATTTTCAATTATACTCCAATTTCCGGATCGTAACAGAGGTTCAGCTTGTTTATATTTTAATTCTTTGATTTCACCCGATTGAGAGTTTTTAATTTTTATTCTCTCATTTCTTCCAATTTTACGTTTTTCGCGAACAATAGTTTCAACTACATTTTGATTGTTCGAAACACTTGATCCTACTTGACGATTCCTATTTGCGAGCTCATCACTGTTAAGAACCTCTTCTTTTGAGGTGTTATATTTTTCTCTCCTTCTAGTTTGTCTATCTTCTTTGATTTCATTTGGATTACTTGTAGGTAAAGTTCCTTTAAATAAAAATGATAAGATATCAGTGTTCAATTGTAATATCATTGATTCAAATAAATTATAAGCTTCATTTTTGTAAATAACTAATGGATCCTTTTGTTCATGCACTGCAAGTTGCACAGCTTGTTTTAGTTCATCCATTTTTCTTAAATGAGTTTTCCATGTATCATCAATTATGGCTAGTGATATATTTTTTTCAAAATCATTTATTAATTCCTGACCATTAGATTCGTACGCATCTTTAAGATTAGTTACAATATTCATGGTTTTTTTACCATCAGAGAAGGGGACAACAATTCTTTCAAATTTATTTTGAGGATTTTCATAAACATTTTTTACAATTGGAAATACCTTGACAGAATTCTCTTTGTTTTTTTCTTTGTAAAAATTCAATACAATTTCATAAGTTTTATTAATTACTTTGGCATCATTTTCATTTTCAAATTCAGTTTTAGTAACAGGTGAAGTTGTAGAAAAACACTTAATAATTTCGAATTCGAAGGCTTTAAAATCGTTATCAACTTTAGCATTATCATAAATTTTTGCTATCGTATCATAAATCATATCAGCAACATCAATCTTTAATTTATTTACATCTAGTGCATTTTTTCTCCTTTCATATATAGCTTCACGTTGGACATTCATGACATCATCATATTCAAGAAGTCTTTTTCTTATACCAAAGTTATTTTCTTCTACTTTCTTTTGAGCTCTCTCAATAGTTTTTGTCATCATCGAGTGTTGTATGACCTCACCCTCTTTGTGACCCATTCTATCCATTAATTTTGAAACTCTTTCAGATCCAAAAAGTCTCATTAGGTTGTCCTCAAGTGAAACATAGAATTGTGAACTTCCTGGGTCACCTTGTCTTCCGGATCTTCCCCTTAATTGTCTATCAACTCTTCTTGAATCATGCCTTTCAGTTCCAATTATTGCGAGACCCCCTTTATTTTTAATTTCTTCATTTATTTTTATGTCAGTACCCCTACCAGCCATGTTTGTAGCAATAGTAACAACTCCAGCTTTTCCAGCCTCTGCAACAACATCAGCTTCTCTTTTGTGAAGTTTAGCGTTAAGAACATTATGTTTTATATTTTGTCTGTCCAACATTCTTGAAAGTAGCTCTGATATTTCTACTGATGTTGTTCCTATTAATACTGGTCGTCCTTGTTCAGTTAATTTTATAACATTGTTTATGACAGCGTTATATTTTTCTCTTTTTGTTTTATATATTAAATCATTTCTATCATCTCTAGCAATAGGCTTATTAGTTGGAATAACCATTACATCTAGCTTGTAAATATTTAAAAATTCACCAGCTTCAGTTACTGCTGTACCTGTCATTCCTGAAAGCTTTCTATATTTTCTAAAATAATTTTGAAGCGTTATGGTAGCAAAAGTTTGTGTTGCATCTTCAATTTTTACATTTTCTTTAGCCTCTATTGCTTGATGAAGACCGTCAGAGTATCGTCTTCCATCCATAATTCTTCCGGTTTGTTCATCGACAATCTTGACCTTGTTATCCATTACAACATATTCAATATCTTTTTCAAATAGTGTATATGCTTTTAATAATTGGTTTAAAGTATGTATCCTTTCACTTTTCTCACTAAAATCAGAATATAATTTTTCTTTTTCTTCAGCTTCTTTTTCAATTTCTAATTCTTTTGATTCAATATTTGCTATTTCAATTGAAACATCAGGTAAAACAAAGAAACCTGGATCATTAATATCTTTTGACAATTGTTCTACTCCTTTATCTGTTAATTCAATTTGATTATTTTTTTCATCAATTGTAAAGTATAAATCAGCATCAACTTTAGGCATTTCTCTATTATTGTCCTGCATGTAAAAATTTTCAGTTTTTAATAAAGATTGTTTTATACCTTCCTCACTCAAAAATTTTATTAGAGCCTTATTTTTTGGTAATCCTCTAAATGCTTGTAATAACTTGAAGCTTCCATCTTCGATATTTCCATCACTATATAATTTTTTAGATTCTGATAAGATCTTTGTTACGAGTTGTTTTTGAATTTGTACAAGAGATGAAATTTTTGATTTTAATTCATTAAACTCATGATTTCCACCTTGAGGAATTGGGCCAGAAATTATTAATGGAGTTCTAGCATCATCTATAAGTACAGAATCTACCTCATCAACAATTGCGTATGAATGTTCTCTTTGAACTCTATCTTCATTTTTATGAGCCATATTGTCTCGAAGGTAATCGAATCCAAATTCATTATTTGTTCCGTATGTGATGTCACATAGATAGGCTTTCTTTCTTTCCTCCGAGTGAGGCTTATAATTATCAATACAATCTACACTTAAACCATGAAACTCAAATATTGGAGCCATCCATGCACAATCTCTTTTTGCCAAATAATCATTTACGGTAATTAAATGAACACCATTTCCTGAAAGAGCATTTAAATAGACAGGTAGTGTAGCAACAAGTGTTTTTCCCTCACCAGTTTGCATTTCTGCTATTTTTCCTTGGTGTAAGGCAATACCACCAATTAATTGAACATCGTAGTGAATCATATCCCATGTAATGCTTTTTCCGGCAGCATCCCATGAGTTTGACCAAATAGCACTATTTCCATTTAATTTTACATATGATTTAATTGATGACAAATTTTCATCAAATGGTGTTGCTTTTACACTAATTTCTTTATTGTTCTTAAATCTTTTAGTTGTTTCCTTTACAACAGCAAAAGCCTTTGGTAAAATTGAATTTAAGTAATCATCTAGTTTATTTAAATATTGGTCTTGAATTTTTTTGATTTGTTTGTAACTAGCATTATTCTCATCAATATTTTCAGATTTCTCAATAATTTTGTTGATATCTTCAATTTCTCTTGAGAATGGATCTTTTAGTTGTTTAATTTCATCTTTGAATTCTTGAGTAATCGACCTTAGCTGATCATTACTAATTTTAGAGAGTTCTTCTTCAAACTTAATAACTGAATTAACTATTGGAGTTACCTCTTTGACATCCTTTTTTCCTTTGTCACCAAGAAAAACATTTAGTATTGAATCAATTATACTCATATATATATCTCAAATTTAAGCAAAAAAAAAGCCTCAATAGAGACTTGTAAGGGTTTTTGTTGCATTAATAAAAAAGTTAATACTCCTCTTCATTCCAAAGATAATCCTCTTCTGTTGGAAAATCAGGCCAAATTTCTTGAATTGACTCGTAGATTTCACCATCCTCATCCTCAATTGCTTGCAAATTTTCAACAACTTCAAGAGGAGCACCTGTTCTTATTGAATAATCAATTAATTCATCTTTATTCGCAGGCCATGGCGCATCGCTTAAATAAGAGGCTAATTCTAGAGTCCAATACATATTTTACTGTTTTTTTTGCAAAAATAAATGAATAATTGACTTAGGCAAGTTTTTAAAAAAAAAATAATAAACAATTATTAATTATTTGATTTTAACGATGGTAGCAAGAAAATGTAAACCAATGATAATGAAAAAAAATAATGATATTCTAAAAATGTAATCACCATAATTTACATAAAAAGTTTTTTCTTCAATCAAACCAACATTTGTATTTATAAATCCTTCTTCGCCGTATTCAATTGAATCTTCAATTTCACCTCTATAATTTATAATTGCTGACACACCTGTATTTGCTGATCTGACAATATTCCTCCTGTTTTCAATAGCTCTTAATTTTGCATATGATAAGTGTTGTTTATGTCCCTCGCTAACATCCCACCAACCATCATTTGTTATAATTGCAAATAATTTCGAACCAGATCTTGTGTATTCAGTTACATATTCGCCATAAACAGATTCATAACATATTATAGGAGATAAATAAAAATTATTAAAAGATTTAAAGTTTTTTCTTTCATTATCATAACCTCTAGAATATGTCAATCCACCAAAATCCATTAAAAGGTTTCCTAGGATAGGTTCAATTAACTTTTTATAAGGCATTTTTTCGATACCAACAACAAGTTTTGATTTATTGTAAAATTGATTTTCATTTGATATAAAAACAGAACTATTATATAAGTTTAGCCATCTTCCATCATTTAAATTATTTGAATAATTTTTTATTTTAATTGAATCCTTAACAATTTCAAAAAGCTCAATTCCAGTCAAAATTTCAGAATTAAATTTATTTTTTAAAAACTCGAGTTGTTTAATAAATTCATTTCCACTATAACCGTTAATTTGCGTTCCATCTGAAAAAAATGTTTCGGGAAGAATAATGGTTGAGTTTTTAATTGAATTATCTTCTAATAAATCATGTACATAATGATAATTATCTTTATCAGTTCTGTTATATTTTTCAGAGTATGGGTCAATGTTAGGTTGAATTATAAAAACATCAATCGGTTCCTCCTCTAAATCCAGATTATATAGTATGATTTTTGAAATAGTAATTGGTACAATTATCACTAGAATTACTGATACAATTAATAATCGAGGTTTTTCATTATATATCGTAGATAAAAAAACTTTATAAATTAAAATATTAGTTAGCAGGACCCATAACGTCCCACCGAATGATCCTGTATACTCATACCATTGAATCCATTCAGTTTTCTCAGAAAAAACATTACCAATATTGAGCCACGGCCATGAAAAATCCCACATTAAATGAAATTTTTCAAAACATAACCAAAAACTAACTAAAAATATCAAACTGAGTTTTGAGTTAATTTTTTTTGAAACAATAAAAAATAGGCTAAATACTATTGTCATTAGTAATGAGTTTACTAAAACAGCAAATAATACACCACCTAAAGATGCATAGTATAACCAACTTGTTGCGATTATATTCCATATTAAAAATGTTAAGTAAAAACATAAAAATATTTTAATTGAAAATTTGTTGTTGTATTTAGCTAAATGTAACAGAGGAACGAATGCTATAAAAATAAAAGCAGTTATTCCATATGTTGGCCATGCTAATCCTAACAATAATCCTGAAATAATACTTAAAAGAATAGATTTTAAAAAATTCAAATTATTAATAATTAACTTTGTAAAAGTATAAACTTAATCTATCAATTGAAACTAATCAAAATACTTCCAAATTTACTAACAATTCTTAACGGATTGTGTGGTTGTCTCGCTATTGTTTTTATTTTCATGGATGTTGATTTTTTAAATCTGAATGGATATGAATTAGCCTTGATTTTAGTTTTGTTAGGCTCCCTTTTTGATTTTTTTGATGGGTATTTAGCAAAAATATTAGATGCAAAAACAAAAATTGGTGTTCAATTAGATTCTTTTTCAGATCTTATAACATTTTCAGTAACACCCTCATTGCTTTTATTCCATTTTTTTCAATCTCAGTCTGAGGAAATTGAATTTTTTGCATTAATCTCTTTTTTAATTGTTCCATTTTCAATGATTAGATTAGCTAGGTTTAATACTTTGCCGTCAAAGACTTATTTTCTAGGTTTGCCTTCACCGGCAAATGGAATTTTCTTTATGGGAATTCCCTTTTTAACATTTGAAGTCCCTATTTACTTGTTTAGTATCATCATTTTTTTGTCATGTATTTTGCTAATCTCTAACATAAAATTTGAGTCTTTTAAATCCATTGAAACAAATATTAAGAAAGTTTTTTTCTTGTTTTTCGTTTTAATAATGGTAGGTGTTATTACTTTTATATATGTTAACAACTTCAGTTATTTAAATTTAGTGAGTATCTCAGTCGTAGTTTATGTTATTTCTTCTTTAGCTTTTAATCTTTACAAAGCATTCTAGCTTTTTCATAATCGATTGACTTAACAAAAACTTCACATGAAAATAAATAATTAGGTATTCCAAATCCAGCAAGATTTGCTGAATTTTGTTGATCTTTTATTATAAACTGTATCCCTAATTTTGAAAGTTCGTGTGTAAGAGCATTTGATTCAACAAATGAACCAGAAAATAGATGAACGTAATTACTCATACGTTCTTTTTTCTGAAAACAAAGTTTTTTCCCAAATATAGCTTTCTAACTATTTCATCTTTAGCCAATAACTCAGGCTTTCCACTTTTTAATATTTTCCCTTCAAACATTAAATATGTTCTATCAGTAATTGCTAGTGTTTCTTGAACATTATGATCTGTTATTAGAACACCAATGTTTTTAGTTTTAAGATGAGCGATTATTTTCTGAATTTCTTCAACTGCTATTGGATCAACACCAGCAAAAGGCTCATCAAGTAATAAAAACTTAGGATCGGTAGCTAATGCTCTTGCAATTTCAGTCCTTCTTCTTTCACCACCAGAAAGTAAATCACCTCTGTTCTTTCTGACCTTATTTAAACTAAACTCGTCAATAAGACTTTCTAGTTTTGATTTTTGTTCCTCTTCAGTTAAATCTCCAAGCTCTAAAACTGCCTTTATATTATCTTCAACGCTAAGTTTCCTGAAAACCGAAGCTTCTTGTGCTAAATATCCAATTCCGTTAATAGCTCTTTTATACATAGGTTCTTTTGAAACTTCAATTTTATCAATCATTATTTTTCCCGAATCAGACTTTATTAGACCGACAATCATGTAAAAACATGTTGTTTTTCCTGCTCCATTAGGTCCTAATAAACCTACAATCTCGCCCTGACTTAATTCAAGATCAACACCATCAACAACTTTTCTTGATTGGTATGATTTTTCTATTTTGATTGCTTGAAGTTTCATTTATTATTCTTTGTTACGATTCTAGAGATATATATACTTATTTGGTATAGAATAACAATTGGTATAGCAACAATTATTTGACTTGCTACATCAGGAGGAGTTATAACTGCTGCTAAAATTAAGACGCCAACTAAAGCAAATTTTCTATACTTAATTAAAATTTCTGGATTAACCAATCCAATTTTTGTAAGAAAATAAATAATTATTGGCAGTTCAAAAATTAATCCTGAAGCCAATACTGAAGCACGAACTAATCCAATATAACTATTCAAATCAAAATCATTAAAAACTTCATTGCTAACAGAATAATTTCCCAAAAAATTTATCGATAGTGGACAGATTACGTAATAACCAAAAACAACCCCAATAAAAAATAAAAGACTGGAAACAAAAATAAATCCTCGAGCATATTTTTTTTCATTTTGATATAGTCCAGGGCTTATGAAACTCCAAAACTGATATAATACGTAAGGAAAAGCAATTACGAATCCAGCAGCTATTGAGGTCCATATATGCGCTGAAAATTGACCTGAGACAGTTCTGCTTTGAACACGAAAAGGTAATTCAGTTATGCAAAAACTATCATCAAGTCCAATGAAATTTGATATTGTGCATAAGATCTTATAGGTTGGAAAATTAATATCCTTTGGACCAAAAATTATTTTATCAAAAATGAAGTCCTTAAAAATGAATGCTCCAATTCCTACTATAAAAATTGCAATAAAAGACCTTAATATGTGCCACCTAAGATCCTCAAGATGATCCAAAAATGACATTTCATTTGGGTCTAATCTCATTTTACTCATAACCCTGCATTTATTAAATCATGTATATGTAACATCCCAATGTAATTGTTGTCCTTAGTCACGATTAAATTTGTAATCTTATTCTTATTCATTATTTGTAAAGCATCAATAGCCAAAAGCGAATGCTTAACAGTTTTTGGATTTCTAGAAATTATATTTGAAACAATTATATTTAGTGGGTCAGTATTTTTTTCTAATATCCTTCTCACATCACCATCTGTGATTATTCCAACAACCTTATTGTTTTCAAGTACGGCAGTTGCACCCAGCATTTTATTTGAAATTTCATTGATTGCATCACTGAATTTAGATTGTAAATCAATAAATGGTGCATGTTGAGTATCTATTAAATCTTCAACAGTAGTTGTTAATTTTTTTCCTAATGAACCAGATGGGTGAAGTTTGGCAAATGATATTTTATCAAAGTTTTTTAAACTCATAAGGCAAATTGCAATAATGTCACCTACTAATAACTGAATCCCTGTACTAGTGGTTGGCGCTAAATTATTTGGACAAGCTTCAACATGTATAGGTGTATAGATGATATGCCTTGAATTTTTTGCTAGATATGAATCTTTATTAGCGGTGATGCTAACAATGTCGACACCATTCTTCTTAAGGCTGTTAACTAGATCTACAGTATCAGAATTGCTTCCGCTTTTAGAAATATATATCAATACATCATCTTTGGTGATAGCTCCTAAATCACCGTGTAAAGCATCGGAACCATGCATAAAAATTGATGGAGTTCCTGTTGAATTTAAAGTAGAGGATATTTTCATCCCAATTATAGCACTTTTTCCAATTCCAGAAACTACAATTCTTCCATTAATTTTTGATAAAAATTTAATAATATTATCAAAATTGTTATCGAAAGTCTCTTTTAGTTTTTCAATTGCATCTAGCTGAATATCAACCACTTGATTAACAATTTGATTTATATTTTTATTGTTCAAAACTTATTTAGTTTAATTAAGAATGGATTTAAAATTAAGTTATATTTAATAATAACAACAAATATACCTTAATTCCTTTTAAGGAATGAATTTAAAAAATAATCTATTATCGCTTCTTAATAAACATTTTGGTTACTCAGAATTTCGTGAGAATCAATTTGATATTATAAACTCAGTTGTAGATAAAAAAAATACATTAGTTATAATGCCAACTGGTGGTGGTAAATCCTTATGTTATCAATTATCAGCTATTGCTTTACAAGGAACCGCAATTATCATTTCACCACTAATTGCTTTAATGAAAAATCAGGTTGATGTTTTGAGAGGTCTATTTGAGGAAGACGGTGTTGCTAATGTGTTAAACTCAACACTTAACAATTCTGAAATTAATTTAGTAAAAGAGCAAATAGAAAAAGGTATAACTAAGCTTCTTTACATGGCTCCTGAGTCTTTAACTAAACAAAAGAATATCGATTTTTTAAAAAAGCAAAATATATCGTTTGTTGCCGTTGACGAAGCACATTGCATATCAGAGTGGGGGCATGATTTTAGACCAGATTACAGAAAAATAAATGAATCTATTAAACAAATAGATTCAAATTTAAAGATGATTGCATTAACAGCAACTGCTACACCGAAAGTGCAAGATGATATTATTAAAAATCTTTCAATGACAAATGCTAGCGTATTCAAGTCATCATTTAATAGGCCAAATCTTTTTTATGAGGTTAAAAATAAAACAGATAAAATTGAAAGAGATATTGTTTCTTTTATTAAAAAAAATACAGGTAAATCAGGAATTATTTATTGTTTATCAAGAAAAAAGGTTGATGAATTTGCTCATCTTCTACAAATTAATGATATCAAAGCATTGCCTTATCATGCAGGCCTTGAACCAAAAATAAGATCAACTAACCAGGAACATTTCCTAATGCAAAGATGTGATGTTATTGTAGCAACAATTGCATTTGGAATGGGCATTGACAAACCAGATATTAGATATGTAATTCATCACGATATTCCTAAGTCACTAGAATCTTATTACCAAGAGACTGGGAGGGCTGGTCGTGATGGTGGTGAAGGTCATTGTTTAGCTTTTTATTCTTATGATGATATTGAAAAGTTAGAGAAGTTTCTTTCATCAAAACCTGTTGCAGAAAAGGAAAAGGGCTTAGCTTTATTAGAGGACGTTGCATCTTATGCTGAAACATCCTCAAATAGGAGAAAGATTTTACTTAATTATTTCGGAGAATCGTTTGACGAATTAAATGGTGAAGGATGTAAAATGGATGATAATTCTGTTAATCCAAAAGAAAAAATTGAAGTTAAAGACCAAGCTATAATAATAATAAACGAAATATTAAATAATAAAGAATCAAAAAAAATAAAGGAACTTACAAAGGTTATTTCTAAAAATGGCTACAAATTTCCATTAATTGACGACAATCAGAAAAATGAAAAGAATAATCGATTTGAATTGATTTTTTGGAAATCTTTAATTAGAAATTTAATGGTTAATGGTTTTTTATTAAAAAAAATTGAAGAATACGGTGTTCTTAAAGTAACTGACAAGGGAAGAGATTTTTTGAAAAATCCAAAATCATACATGATTTCAATTGATAAAGATTTTGATAATGAAGAAATACAGCTAAATCACAAATCACAAAATGATGTAATTGATGAAAAATTATATAAAATTTTAATAGAAGAAAGATTAAAGTTGTCTAATAAGTTAAATATTCCTCCATTTGCAATTTTTCAAGAATCATCAATTAATGAAATGACTTTCAAATATCCAATGAACTTCGATGAACTATCCTTGATTACAGGTGTTGGTGAAGGAAAGTCAAAAAAATTTGGAGAAAGTTTCATTTTGCTAATTTCAACTTATTGTAAGGACAATAATATTAATAGGGAACAGGACTTTTTAGTTAAATCTTCAGGATCTAAGTCAGGATTAAAGTTATTTGTAATTCAATCAATTGATAAAAAACTAACAATTAATGAAATAGCAGAATCAAAAAATTTAACATATTTAGAAATTTTAAATGAGATTGAAGCAATAGTTTATTCGGGTACAAAACTAGATTTGTCATATATAATTGATGATATTTTTGATGAAGAGTCAAAGGAAGAGCTTTATGAATATTTAATTGAAACTAAATCTGATAATTTGCAGGGCTTATACGATGAGTTTAATGATGATTTTGAGGATGAAGATTTAAGATTATTTATGTTATATTTTTATTGTAAAGTAGCATTTTAGTTACTTCCACTTAATATTACACCCAATGCTAGGTTTTTGTTCAGCACTAATTTCTTTGTTTTTTATTAAATTATCTAGAGCAGATTTTAAATCATTTCCTGTAACCGGAATTCCATTTCCTGGCCTTGAGTCATCCATCTGACCTCTATATACAAGTTTACTTTCGTTGTTGTATAGGAAAAAATCAGGTGTACAAGCTGCATCAAAACTCTTAGCAACTTCTTGAGTTTCATCAAATAAATATGGAAATGAAAAATTTTTATTTACAGCAAATTTTTTCATGAGCTCTGGCGAGTCATCGGGGTAATTAATAACATCATTACTTGATATTGCAACAAAAGAAATATTCTCTTTGTAATTTTCTGAAATTGATACAATTTCATCAATTACGTGAATTACAAATGGACAGTGATTGCAAATAAACATGACAACGGTACCATTTTTGCTAAATAATTCTTCAGATGAGTATGAGATATCATCAACAGTGTTATGTAGTTCAAATTTAGGAGCTTTTGTTCCAAGTGTAACCATGTTTGATGGTGTTCTAGCCATAGTGTAATTTTAAAACAAATTTATAATTTTGTACAATGTTTGACCCTTTATTAGAATTTTTTTCTGAAATAACTTCTTTACAAAGAGGAGGATTACTTGCTCTTGGTCTAATGTTTTTTTGGATCATTGAAGGATTTCTTCCTTTTAGATACTTAAATTATAATAAGTTTAAACATGCCTCAACTAACATCTTATTAACGCTAACAACAATATTAGTCAACTTTTCATTGGCATTCATGATTGTTTTAACATGTGACTTTATTTCCGCCTCTGAAACTGGTATCTTATCATTTTTTAACATTACAGCCTATCCAATATTGTCACTGTTAGTTTCAATTATGATATTAGATTTAATTGGAGCATACTCTGCCCATTATTTTCAACACAAGATTAAAATATTGTGGAAAATTCATGCTGTGCATCACTCTGATAAACATGTAGATACAACCACTGCAAATCGACATCATCCTATTGAAAGTGTAATTAGATTTTTGTTTACACTTTTTGCAATCATTATCTCAGAGTCATCAATTGAAATTGTTTTTTTGTATCAATCTCTCTCAGTTGCTTTTTCTCAGTTTAATCATGCTAACATTAGGCTTAATGATAAAATTGATAAGATGCTTTCATATGTGATTGTATCACCAAACATGCATAAGGTTCATCACCATTCATTTATGCCATATACTGATTCAAACTATGGAAACATATTTTCCGTTTGGGATAGGTTATTTGGAACCTATATGGAATTAGATCGAGAAAAAATTATTTTTGGAATTGATGACAATTATGATGATAAAAATAATTTCATAAAAATTTTAAAAAGACCTTTTAGAAAATCTTAGATATCTTCAAACTCTACTTCATCAGATTTTTCTTCTTTTTTCTCTTCAGTCTGTTCTTTAGTTTCAGCATCTTCGTCGTTGCTTTTAGCTTCTTTATCTTTCTTAGCAACGAAGTCCTTGTCATGAATTTCACTAATAACTTCTAAACCTTTCTCATCAATAATGTATTTTGTCATTTCTCCTAAAATGTTTGTGAAGTTTTCAAAATCCTCCTTGTATAAGTATATTTTATGCTTTTTAAAATAAAAAGTTCCATCCTCATTGGTGAATTTTTTACTTTCGGAGATTGTTAAATAATAATCACCAGCTTTAGTAGATCTTACATCAAAAAAATAAGTTCTTCTACCTGCTCTTAAGACTTTTGAATAAATGTCTTCATTTACATGTTGTTTATTTTCTTCCATTTCAATAATTATAAAGTCCAAAAATGGTTAAAAAAGTAGTATTAACAAAAATTAATATTATTTTTTTCTTTTCTGCTTGTCGTATGTCTCTCTGTAATAACCACTTTCTAAATACAATTTTTGGTGTTTTCCAGCTTGAATTACCTTTCCCTTTTCTAAAACCAAAATTAAATCACATTTTTGGATTGAGGATATTCTATGACTTACAATTATCTTTGTAATACGATTGGTTTCTTCTCTTAAATTACGTATTACATTTTTTTCAGTTTCTGTATCAAGTGCAGAGAGACTATCATCTAATATCAATATTTTTGGTTTTTTTAATAGTGCTCTAGCGATTGCTAATCTTTGTTTTTGGCCTCCAGATAAGTTGATTCCTCTTTCACCTAAAACAGATAAATATTTCTCAGGAAAAGAGAGAATTTCATTTTGAAGACAGGCAATTTTTGAGTAATATTTAATCTCTTTTTCAGTTGCATTTACATTTCCAAATTTAATATTATTATAGATTGTATCTGAGAACAGAAAGGTGCTTTGAGGAACGTATCCAATATTTTCTCTTACAAGACTAAGATTATGGTGTTTTATGTTTTTATTATCTATAAGAACTTCACCATTATCAACATCATAATTTCTTAAAATTAGTTCAAGCAATGTCGATTTTCCTGAACCAACTGAGCCTATTATGCCTAATGATTGACCTTTCTCTATTTTGAAATTGATCCTATCAAGTGCTTTTATATTAGTTTCTTTATATGTGAGACATACGTCTTTGAATGCAATTTCTCCTTTAAAATCATATTCTTCGTAATTATTTGCAACGATATCATTCTTTTCTGAAAGAAATTCATTTATTCTTTTTTGAGATGCATCAGCTTGTTGTACAATTGAAGTTACCCAACCTACAGTTGCTACAGGCCAAGTCAACATATTTACATATATTATAAATTCTGCAAGTACACCCAGTGGAATTGATCCATTAATATATTGATTACCGCCAATGAAAATTACTATAATATTACTCAAACCAATTAATAACAGCATCATCGGGAAAAACCAAGACTGAAATTTTGCTAAATCTATACTTTTCAACTTTGTATCCTTAGAAAAATCAGACATAAAATCATTTACTTTATCTTCGATAGTATTTGATTTAATAATTGAAATTCCACTAAATGATTCTTGCGAGAAAGTTGTAAGTCTAGATAAAGATTCCTGAACACTTTTACTTTTTATATTAATCTGCCTACTTAACTTATAGATAAGTAATGATAAAATTGGTAGCGGGATTATTGTATAAAGAGTAAGCTTAATGTCAATACTAAGCATATAGGTGATTATGATAACAAATAATGAAATTGTATTTATTGTGTACATCAACGCGGGCCCAACATACATTCTAACCTTACTTACGTCCTCACTTATTCTGTTCATCAAATCACCAACTCGATTATTTTTATAAAAACTAATGTTTAGTTCTTGATATTTTTGAAATATTTCATTTTTCAAATCAAATTCAATATATCTTGAGACATTAATTAGTGTTTGCCTCATGATAAAAGTCAAGACTCCCGAGGCCAGAGCTGATAAGACAATAAAAATTATATTTTTTAAAAGTTCTTTTTTTAAAAAATCTATATCAATAGAATTCTTTAAAGAGTATTCTTCAATTAAAGTTATTGAGTCACCAACTAGATTTGGAGCTACCAAAGCAAAAATTCTAGCAACTATTGTTATAATAATGCCTGTTATTATTCTTTTTCTGTAGTGGTAAAAAAACTTATTTAGGTACTTTAATTCACCCATAAAAATCAGAATCAAATATACACTTAATTGATGTTTATACTTTAAAAATATTTACATTTGCTATCAAGTTCATTGTAATGCTAAATAGAAGACATATTAGAATAAAAATATTACAATTGTTGTATGCAAAAAAGACAGGTAATATAGATAATGTTTCTTTGTTAAAACAATTTGATTTAGCGTCTACAAATTTTTATAAATTTTTTTTAACCCAGCTTTTACTTTTTAAGGAAATTTTTATTGAATCAGAAAGGATTTTCAATATTAATAAGAATAAATATTTTAAAAATAAAGATAATTTAATTGAAGATTTATTCTTAAAAAATGAATTGTTAATTTTTCTTAACTCTAATAAATTTTTAATTAAAGCTGAGGAGCAATTTAAATTAAACTATTGGAAATTAAATATCAACAAAGTCCAAAATATATTTAAGATAATCCTTGAACACGAAGTAATTAGTAAATATTCAAACAAGAAAATAAATAGCTATCAATTAGTTCATGACATGTACAAAAATATAATTGTTTGTAATGAAGAACTTTTTAATTTTTATGAGGATAACGAGTTAGGATGGTCAGATGATTTTCCACTTGTAAATACATTAATTTTGAGCTGGTTAACTAATTTTAGCATTGACCAATCATTGAAAATTCCAAGAAAAATATTTAAGGACAGATCTGATAAAAAATTTGGAAAAGACTTATTTAAAATAGTTGTCAAAGATAAAGATGAAACAGAAAAGATAATTAACGATTATACACCTGAATGGGACAATGATAGAATAGCTGTAATCGATAAAATAATATTAAAAATGTGTATTTATGAATTTACAAGTTTTCCATCCATTCCAGTTAAAGTTAGTATAAATGAGTACGTTGAAATTTCTAAGGAATATTCAAGTCCTAATAGCAGTACATTTATAAATGGTGTCATTAATAATATTTATAAAAATCTTTTAGAAAAGGATTTGATTAAAAAAAATGAAAGAGGTTTACAATAATTTTATAATTTTACAGATATGAAAAATCAATTGAATTCAATACTTAATTACTCACTAATTGCGTTTTTTTTGATAGCTACTACATCTTGTAGTAATGATCCTTCAAAGAAGATCAAAGAGGAAAATGTTGCAGCTGCAAATGAAAGATTAGATAAATCATATGATTCACCTGAAATTCAATTTGATTTTGACACATATGATTTTGGAGAGGTAAAAGATGGTGAGGTAGTTGAAGTTGACTTTAATTTTACAAATACAGGAAAATCTGACTTAATAATATTTGATGCTTCTGCTAGTTGCGGTTGTACAGTACCTGAATATCCTCAGAATATCAATATTGAGCCAGGTCAAAAAAACAAATTAAAAGTAAGGTTTGATACATCAAACAAACCTGGAAAACAAATGAAATCAGTTACTTTAACAACTAATACTAATACTGGTAAGAAGATTATTAGATTGTCAGGTTTTGTTTTAAATAAGTAATATGGAAGGATTTGGACAATTTATGCCTATAATTTTGCTGTTTTTAGCAATGTATTTCTTGTTTATACTTCCTCAAAGTAAGAAGGCAAAAAAAGAGAAAAATTTTATTAAAAATGTAAAAACAGGTGACAGGGTTGTAACTAAGAGCGGTATGCATGGAAAGATTGTTGAGATTAACGATAGTAACAATACATGTGTTTTAGTAACTATGGCAGGTAAAATAAAATTTGATAAATCTGCAATTTCTTTTGAATTGTCTGAATCATTAAGTAAGAAAGATTAAAAAATAATTAATGAGTTTTTTTAAGGAACTTTTTCACAAAACTGAACAAATTTTGTGGAGTGTTTTTCTAAAGCCATTCTTCTTTTCATTTGACCCTGAAAAAGTCCATCATTTTGTAGTAGGTGCAATGAAATTATTCTCACCTATATTTTATTTTAGAAAATCGTTTTATCATTTTAAATTAAGTGGTAAAAATCATCCCTCCCTCGAAAAAGAGGTTTTTGGTATAAAATTTCCAAACCCAGTAGGTTTAGCAGCAGGTTTTGATAAAAATGCTGAAGTTTATAAACAAATGTCTTCATTGGGTTTTGGTTTTATTGAAATCGGTACTGTGACCCCTGTATCTCAAGATGGGAATCCAAAAAAAAGAATTTTTAGATTAGTTAATGATAATGCTTTGATTAATAGGCTGGGATTTAATAATGATGGAGTTGATAAAATTGTTGATAGATTAAGAAATAAGGGTAATGTTATAATTGGTGGTAATATTGGTAAAAATAAAGTTACACCTAATGAAAACGCAAAGGATGATTATCTAATATGTTTTAAAGCTTTATACGATCACGTTGATTACTTTGCTGTAAATGTGAGTTCACCAAACACACCAAACTTAAGAGATCTTCAAAATATAAATGATTTACGTGAAATATTATTTCCTTTGATTAAGGAGAATAAAAAAAGAGAAACTAAACCTATTCTAATTAAAATTTCACCTGACTTGAATGATAGTGACATAAAAAAAATAGTTGATTTGTCATTTGATCTCAAAATAGATGGCATAATAACGTCCAATACTACATTGGATAGAAATAATTTAAAATCTAAGAAAAAACTAGCCATTGAAAGTGGAGGTTTAAGTGGTGAGCCCTTAAATAAACGAAGTACTGATATTATCAGATTGATTCATCAATATTCTAATAAAAAGCTTCCAATTATTGGCGTTGGAGGAATTATGTCAACACAAGATGCTTTAGACAAACTCAAGGCTGGGGCAAGCTTAATACAACTATACACAGGCTTTATTTACAATGGGCCATCCTTTGCTAGAAATATCAATAAAGAAATTATTAAATCTTTAAATTAATTTATAGATTTAAGTATGATATTTAAAAACAATCTCGTACCTAAAAATTTTGAAGAATACAATAAACTTTATAAGCAAAGCATTGATAATCCTGAATTGTTTTGGACTGATGTTGCTGAATCATTTATTTGGAAAAGTAAGTGGTCAAAAGTAGTTGACTTTGATTTTTCAAAACCAAGTTTTAAATGGTTTACAGATGCAAAATTAAATATTACTGAAAACTGCCTTGACAGACATGTTGAGGCTCATCCAGAAAAAACAGCAATTATTTTTGAGCCAAATGACCCAAATCAACCAGCAGAGCATATTTCATACAGAGAATTACATAGTAGAGTGTGTAAGTTTTCTAATGTTTTAAAAAACAACAATATTCAAAAAGGTGATAAAGTTTGTATTTATTTACCAATGGTTCTTGAACTTGCTATTGCTGTCTTAGCCTGTGCAAGAGTAGGAGCTATACATTCTGTTGTGTTTGCAGGTTTTTCTTCATCTGCCTTATCAGCTAGAATTAATGATGCATCATGTAAGATGGTCCTAACATCCGATGGAAGCTTTAGAGGAAATAAAACAATTGATTTAAAATCTATAGTTGACGAGGCTTTAAAAGATTGTGATTGTGTTGATTCAGTAATAGTATTAAATCGAATAAATAGTAGAATTACTTTAAATAAGAATGAAAAATGGTTGCACGATGAGTTAGATAAAGTTGATGATAATTTTCCAGCTGAAATAATGGATTCTGAAGATCCTTTATTTATTTTATATACATCAGGCTCAACTGGAAAACCCAAAGGTATGGTTCATTCATCTGGGGGTTACATGGTTTATTCAGCTTATTCATTTAAAAATGTATTTAATTATACTGATAATGATATATATTGGTGTACTGCGGATATTGGTTGGATTACCGGACATAGCTATATTGTTTATGGACCACTTCTAAATGGTGCTACAACCATGATGTTTGAAGGTGTTCCATCATATCCAGATTTTGGTAGATTTTGGGAGATTTGCGAAAAGCACAAGGTTAACCAATTTTATACTGCGCCAACTGCTATTAGAGCACTAGCAAAACATCCCTTGGATTTTGTAAATAAATACGATCTATCATCTTTAAAAGTATTAGGAACCGTTGGAGAGCCAATAAATGAGGAAGCATGGAATTGGTATAATGAAAATATAGGTAAGAGAAAATGCCCAATTGTTGATACATGGTGGCAAACTGAAACAGGTGGGATTATGATCACTTCACTGGCTAATGTAACTAAAGGAAAAGCAACTTTTGCAACCAAACCAATGATGGGAATTCAACCTGTTTTATTTGATGAACATGGTAATGAATTTGATGAAAACAACAAAAATGGAATTCTTGGAATTAAATATCCTTGGCCGTCAATAGCTCGAACAATTTATGGTGATCATGAGCGCTATAAAAATGTTTACTTTTCAGCTTATCCTGGCTACTATTTCCCAGGTGATGGAGCATTTAGAGATGAAGAAGGAAATTATAGAATTACAGGCAGGGTAGATGATGTTGTCATTGTATCAGGTCATAATCTAGGTACAGCACCAATTGAGGATGTGATAAACATGCATGACAATGTGGTGGAAAGCGCTCTTGTTGGCTATCCACATGAAATAAAAGGAAATGCACTTTATGCTTATGTGATATTAAAAGATGATTCTAAAAAAGATGATATTAAAGTTGAAATAAATCAATTGATATCAAAGACAATTGGACCCATTGCCAAACCTGAAAAAATACAGTTAGTTCCTGGTTTACCAAAGACGCGAAGTGGTAAAATTATGAGAAGAATTCTTAGAAAAATTGCCTGTGGAGAAAAAAGCAAATTTGGTGATATTTCAACTCTTCTAAATCCTGAAGTTGTTGAAGAGATTGTGAAGGGATTTTAGGTATTATATTATTGTTTTTTCACCTTGTTTTTTAAATATCTAAAATCTTCCTTTAGATCCTTTGGTGGTGGTTCAAATAAAGGTATTTTATATTTAAATTTTGCATAGGTTTTTAGCATGATCCAAATTATACCAATTTTTGGAATTAATTCTTCAAAAAACATAGGAAGATCAATCAAGTTTAGCCATCTGTCTAAAATATATTTTCCAAAAAGTAATATTAAAAATATTGATAATAAAAGATTAATGGCTGTAAGAAGTATATTCTTCATGCTAAGATTTAAAGTAACTAAAGTCATCATCGGGACCAATAGTCAACAATGTCTCATATATTAACTTAATTACATTTTCAACATCTTCCTTACTTACAAGTTCAACTGTTGTATGCATGTATCTAAGTGGTAGTGATATTAATGCAGACGCAACTCCACCATTACTGTAAGCAAATGCATCAGTATCAGTACCAGTATACCTTGACGATGCATGTCTTTGGAATGGGATTTTTTTCTTCTCAGCAGTTTCAATTATTCTTTCACGTAAATTATTTTGAATGGCAGGTGCATAAGAAATTACAGGTCCTTTATCAATAACATTATCACCTTGTTTTTTAACATCAATCATAGGTGTTGATGTATCATGACATACATCAGTAACAATAGCAATGTTTGGCTTTAAAGTTTCAGTGATCATTTGGGCACCTCTTAGTCCAATTTCTTCCTGGACAGAGTTAGTAACGTACAAACAAAAAGGGAGAGTTTTTTTATTTTCTTTTAGTAATCTGGCAACTTCTGCTATCATAAATCCACCAATTCTGTTGTCGATTGCTCTACAAACAAACCTGTTTTTGTTTAATATTTGGAATGAGTCAGGATATGTAATTACACACCCAACATGAATTCCCATTTTTTCAACTTCTTTTTTGTCTTTTGCACCAACATCAATTGAAATATTTTCAAGTTTTGGTGGTTCTTCTTTTCCTGGTGTCCTAGTATGAATTGCAGGCCATCCAAAGACACCTTTTACTATACCTTTTTTCGTATGAATATTAACCCATTTTGATGGAGCAATTTGATGGTCGCTGCCTCCATTTCGAATCACGTATATTAGACCTTTATCAGTGATATAGTTAACATACCAAGAAATTTCATCTGAATGACCTTCAATTACAACTTTGAAATTTGATTTTGGATTAATTACACCTACAGCAGTGCCATATGTATCAGTTATAAACTCATCAACATAAGGTTTCAGATAATCCATCCATATTTTTTGCCCTTCCCATTCATAACCAGTAGGGGAGGCATTGTTTAAATATGATTCTAGGAATTTAATTGATTTATCATTAAGAATACTTTTTCCCATTTTATTAATTTTTGGATGTTAAAATTAACCATTTTTTTATTTATAAATTTGCTTGATGCGCTTCTTATGTTTTTTTTTAATTTTCTTTTTACAATTGGTAACAGTTTTTTCTCAAGATGAAAATTCAACCTACTTTAAAATTGAAGGTGACTCTGTTTTTAAAAAAGAAATTGATTTAAAAGAGGTTGTAATATACAAACCAGTCGTTTTTGCAGATAACCAGGAAAGATTAAATTATTTTGTTCTTAAAAGAAAGGTTTTAAAAGTTTATCCATATGCAAAAATGGCTTCTGAAAGGTTAGCTAAATTAAATGATAGACTAAATAAAATTAAATCTAAAAGAAAGAAAAAAAAATACACTAAAATGCTTGAAAAATTTCTTCAAGAAGAGCTAACGGCAGAGCTAAAAAAACTAACTAGAACAGAGGGTCAAATATTGGTTAAATTGATATATAGAGAAACAGGCTCAACAGCTTTTTCATTAGTTAGAGAACTTAGAAATGGATTCAGAGCATTTACTTACAATACTATTGCCAAAGTATTTAAAATTTCCCTCAAAGAAGAATATAATCCATTAAAAGTTAGAGAAGATCTCTTTATAGAAGATATTTTAAGAAATTCTAGTTTATAAAAATCTATCTTAAACCCTCTGTAAACCAGATTGTTAATAAATCTGTGAGAAAAAAAACACTTATTTTATCAAGAAATGTTTGGTAGTATATGAAAGGAATGTATATTTGCACGGCTTTTCTGTTTAACAGAGGGCATGATTAAGTTCATTGAAAGTATTGAAATTGACAGCGTATAATGATTATTTTAATCATATATTGAATTTAGCAAAACCATTCCGAGACAGTTCCTTTATCAATTCAAGTTGTTAAATATTATTAATTTTTTTTACAACGAAGAGTTTGATCCTGGCTCAGGATGAACGCTAGCGGCAAGCTTAACACATGCAAGTCGAACGGTAACTTTTGGTGCTTGCACCGAAAGACGAGTGGCGGACGGGTGCGTAACGCGTATGCAATCTACCTTTTACTAGGGTATAGCCCAGAGAAATTTGGATTAATCCCCTATAATATCAAAATTCCGCATGGTTTTTTGATTAAAGCTTCGGTGGTAAAAGATGAGCATGCGTCCTATTAGTTTGTAGGTGAGGTAACGGCTCACCTAGACTACGATAGGTAGGGGCCCTGAGAGGGGGATCCCCCACACTGGTACTGAGACACGGACCAGACTCCTACGGGAGGCAGCAGTGAGGAATATTGGACAATGGACGA
>ENA-OSEY01000588-OSEY01000588.1-marine-metagenome-genome-assembly--contig:-NODE-588-length-26391-cov-3.017215_pt1 | contig 26391 bp, 24 predicted proteins | sample MGYA00248465_ERZ534230 | MGnify/ENA primary metagenome ERZ534230 (study PRJEB26409, sample SAMN06344110) | marine metagenome | isolation source: Sea water from surface | place: Atlantic Ocean:Southern...
ATTTCAATTGTGGCCACTGGCATTGGTTCGCATAGTTTTGTTAAATATTCAACTAAAGCATACCAGTATGGCTTTTCGTCTACAATGACATATATGAACGATTGGTTTTTTATGCCTTTGTTTCTATTTGGCTGGCTTCCGATCATATATTATTTGAGACTTGGTTCAATTCCAGAGTATTTTGAGAAGAGGTTCAGTAGAGAAGCAAGGTACATTGCCACCTTTATGATCTTAATGTATATGATAGGATACATCGCAATTCAGTTTCTTACTTTAGCTACCGCCTTGTATAAAATATATGGGATACCTCTAATGTTAACAGTGGTATTGATTGCTATAGCAACTACTATATATATGCATTTTGGTGGTCAAACATCAGTCATTTTTACTGATTTAATTCAAGGATTTATATTGATTTTTGCTGGATTACTTTTATTTACCCTTGGATTGAATTTTTTAGTTGAGAATACTTCATATGCATCAGGTCTTAAAGCTTTGTGGGATAATCTTACACCTGCTGAAAAACTGCCTCTAGCTAATTTTAATTCACCTCCAGATTTTAATTTTGTTGGAATATTTTGGCAAGATGGTATTGCAGGTTCAATTGGCTTTTTGTTCTTAAATCAGGGACTTATAATGCGATTTATGGCTGCTAGAAGTGTTAATGAGGGCAGGAAGGCAGCCGCTTTTAATGTATTGGTAATATTACCAATATCAGCGATTGTGGTTTCTAATGCAGGATGGATAGGTAAGGCAATATCAAACTCTGTCCCTGGGGCTCTTCCCATTGACCTTGCACCAAATGATGTATTTGTATCTGTTGCAAATTTGATAACCTCACCTGGGGTTTTTGGTTTTATAATTGCTGCCCTGTGCGCTGCTTTAATGTCTACTTCAGATACGTTGGTAAATGCTTCATCATCAGTAATTATTAATGATATTTATCGACCTTTAACTAAAAATAAATCTTCAGATGAAGAACAGTTAAGACTAGCTAGGCTTGCATCAGTTGTTGTAAAGGTGATTGCGGTATGCTTAGTCCCCTTTTTTAATTCATTTGAATCTATATATGAAGCGCATGGTTGGTTTCATTCAACTTTCACACCACCTTTGGTTGTAGGCGTATTTTTAGGTATTTTTTGGAAAAGATTTACATCCACTGCTGTTATTGCAACATTCATTCTTGGTGCATTTTTAATGATTTTAGGTCAAATGTATCCATCACTTATTAGTCCTTTTTCCCATGGTATAGAACTCAGGCCTGGTAGAGGTTATTCTTACATTGGTGCATTGTATAATTTATTTGTGTGTGCAGGAGTCGGTGTTATTGTAACTTTTTTTACAAAACCAAATGCTGATAAACAGTTAACAGGACTAACTGTTTTTGATGTTCATAAGCTCAAAAAAATCTTTAAAGGGTCTAGCATAAATGAAGCTAAAGGGAAGCCTGTAGTAGTCAATTTTAAAGTAAAAGATCTAGGTAAAGACATGGTTTCATTTTCGAAAGATGATATGAAGACTATCAATGCGAGTAAAGGGGATCTAGTATATATACAAGATAGCCGATGGTGGCTAGGAGGATTAAAGTCTATACATGCAACCTTTGATGACCCTCATGATGAAAATGGAGTTGTATATATGAGTGAAGTTCAAAGAGACTCTGGAATGTTCATAGATAATCTTCCCCTTAAAGCTGAAAAGGAAATGTAAATATTATAATTGACTTTCAGCTTAAGAAAAGTTGCCGTTTCCTTTAATCGTAAAAAAGGGGAATAACACACCTAATTATCGTAATTACCTGAATTTAGACGCACTGTTAAATGCTCAAAAGCTAATCAGTGAAAAAAGAGGTAAAACAGCACATGACGAAATGTTATTTATTATCACCCATCAAGTATACGAGTTATGGTTTAAGCAGATTTTATTTGAAATAGATTCAATTTTTGAAGTATTTCATGCAAAAGTAATAGATGAGTCACAAGTTGGGATAGCAGTTAGCAGGCTTCACAGAATTAATGAAATTATTCAATTACTAATTGATCAGATTAAAATTTTAGAAACCATGACGCCTATGGATTTTTTAGAGTTTAGAGATTTACTTACGCCTGCTTCAGGGTTTCAAAGTGGCCAATTTAGACAAATTGAAAATAAAATTGGATTACGCAAAGATAGTCGGCATGTTTATGGTGGCAAAGATTATAAAACGAAAGTACATCAAGACGATTTAAATAAAGTTTTAGAATCAGAAAAATCAGAATCTTTATTTACTCTCATTGAGAAATGGTTAGAAAGGACCCCTTTCTTAGCATCCGATGATTACAATTTTTGGGAACAATACAAAGCTGCTGTATCAAAAATGATCTTGAATGATAAAAAAATAATTGAAGAAAATGACGTCTTAGGCGATGCTGAAAAAGAGAGTTATTTTAATCAGTACAATGTTACAGAGAAAATGTTTAATTCTTTGTTTAATGAGTCTGTGTTTAATAAAATGATTGATGAAGGTCAATTCAGATTATCTTATAAAGCAACTCATGCAGCATTATTAATATTACTATATCGTGACCAAGCAATACTTCATAATCCTTACAGGCTTTTAAGTAAATTGATTGATTTAGATGAGCTTTTAACTACTTGGAGGTATAAACATCATTTATTAGCAACCAGGATGATTGGTAAAAAAATAGGTACAGGAGGTTCAGTGGGAGCTCAGTACCTAAAAAAAGCTTTAACTAAACATAGAATTTTTGAAGATCTTAGTAGCTTGACCACCTTTTTAATTCCAAGATCTGATCTACCAGATCTGCCAAGCAGTATTTTACGAAATTTGAGTTTTCATTATGATATTTAGATAGCAATTTTTATTAAAGAAAAATAGAAAAAAATGTACGTTTTATGTCATAATCAAAAAAAAACGATTTAAATTCCCTCTCTTTTTGATATTTAAAAATAATTAATTGATATTCCGGAGTAGCTCAGTTGGTAGAGCAGGTGGCTGTTAACCACTTTGTCGGGGGTTCGAGTCCCTCCTCCGGAGCTTTTTTATTTGCTCATTTGCAGACATTTAAATTATACACATCACTAGCAATCATAATCATGGCCTCATGTTCAAATAAATTTATTCCCCCTGATGTAAAAAAGATTCCTAAGGAAATCAAAACGCATGACCATGTTAGGACTGATAATTATTATTGGATGCGCTTAACCGATGAGCAAAAATCAGCAAAAAAATATGATTCGCAGACCCAAGATGTTATTAATTATATTGATGATGAAACAGAATATCTAAATAAGAGTTTACAGCATACAAAACCACTGCAAAAAACTTTATATGATGAGATGGTCGGACGAATTAAAAAAGATGATCAGTCTGTACCATACTTAGAAAACGGATATTATTATTATGTTAGATACGAAGACAAAAAGGAATACCCTATATACTGTAGAAAATATAAAAATTTAGATAATGATGAACAGATCATTCTTGATGTGAATGTTTTAGCAGAGGGGTATGATTATTTTGCCATAGGTGGCATGTCCATTAGTCCTGACAATAAATGGCTTGCATACGGTGTAGATACCTTAAGCCGTAGGTTTTATAAAGTACATTTTAAGAATTTAATTTCTGGAGAAAATTTAGAACGTACAATTTCAAATACTACAGGTGGTGTTGCTTGGGCTAATGATAATAAAACTGTTTTTTACACTTCTAAAAATAAAGTCACACTTCTAGGAGAAAAAATATATAGGCATAAACTTGCAACTCATTCTGACCAAGATCAATTAGTATATCATGAGAAAGATGAAACCTATTATAATGGAGTTTACAGATCTAAATCAGGGCAATATATTATCATATATAACAGTAGTACTCTAGTTAGTGATTATCATATTTTAGATGCCAATGAGCCAGATGGTAAATTTATAAATTTTTCGCCTCGGGGGGAAAAGCATGAGTACGATATCCAGCATTATGAGGATTATTTTTATATAATATCAAATAAAAACTCTCCAAATAACCGTTTAATGCGTACAAAAGTAAATCAAACTGAGCTATCAAATTGGGAAGAGGTAATACCTCATCGTGATGAAGTTCACCTTTTAGGGCTAGAAATATTCAAGAATTATTTAGTCTTAAGTGAAAGGAAAGATGGACTCCGAGCAATTAGAATAAAGAATATGTCTTCTGGAGCTGATAGTTACATTGATTTTGAAGAAAAAACTTATTCTGCTTATATCTCTACAAATGAGGAATATGATACCAAAATTTTACGATATGGCTATTCTTCAATGCTAACACCTTCTTCTGTTTATGATTATAATATGGAAACAAAAGAAAAGACCCTTCTGAAGCAAACAGAGGTAGTTGGCAAAGGATACGACAAAAATTTATATGATGCAGAGACTATATATGCTACAGCGAGAGATGGTGAAAAAATACCAATTTATCTAGTATTTCGTAAAGATATGAGAGGTAATGAGCCTCAGCCACTTTTACTCTACTCCTATGGTTCATATGGTTCCACGTCAGATCCATATTTTAGTTCTACTAGGTTAAGTTTATTAGATAGAGGTTTCATTTATGCGTTAACAAATGTCAGGGGTAGTCAGATATTTGGCCGCAAGTCATACGAGGATGGCAAGCTATTAAAAAAGAAAAATACTTTTTATGATTTCATCGATGCTGGTAAACATTTGGTCAATGAAAGATATACTAGTCCAGATCAATTATTTTGTTCAGGAGGGAGTGCTGGAGGCCTTTTGATCAGCGCAGTAATTAATATGGAGCCAGATCTTTGGAAAGGCGCAATCTCAGCAGTTCCTTTTGTTGATGTCGTTACCACAATGCTAGATCCATCAATACCTCTTACATCTAATGAGTGGGATGAATGGGGTGACCCCAGAGAAAAAGAATATTATGATTATATGTTGTCTTATTCTCCATATGATCAAATTGAAGATAAAACATATCCTAACATTTTAGTCACATCAGGATTTTTTGATTCTCAAGTGCAATATTGGGAGCCATTGAAATATGTTGCCAAATTAAGAGATCATTGGCAGGGCGATAACAAATTATACATTCATATGAATATGGATGCAGGACATGGTGGTAAATCAGGGCGATTTAGGATTTATAAAGAAGTTGCTTTAGAATATGCTTTTTTATTGGATCTTGCTGGTAAAAAAAGTTAAACCTAGTCAAATATCATGAAAGAGACATTACAAGCATACGCAACAATAATAATTTCCACATGTATATGTATTTTAATCGCTTTAGCTAGTGCTCAAGGAAGTTTGATTTCAGGTTCTTTCCCTGTACTATTTTTATGCATAGGTGTGATTTTCATCATTCAGTGGTTGGTTTTCATTCCCTCTTATCATTGGTCAACAGAACGATTTTATGATTTAACAGGGAGCTTAACATTTATAACAGTAGCTTTAATAGCTTTCTATAATAAAAATCAGTTTTTAGGTAATAAAATAGATTTAAGATCCATTGCCATTACTGTATTTATATTAATTTGGGCATTGCGTCTGGGGAGTTACCTTTTTCTTAGAATATTGAAAGATAGGGAAGATAGACGGTTTAAAGAATGGAAAACATCTTTCCCACTTTTTTTAAGAACATGGACCATGCAAGGGATGTGGGTTTTTCTTACATCTGTATCAGGTATAACTGCGATATGTTCCCGAAATATTATTGATCCTGGAGCATATTTTTATATCGGGTGTGCTTTATGGATTTTTGGATTTTCATTTGAATCAATATCAGATTATCAAAAAAGAAAGTTTAAAGTTCAAAACCCAGAATCTTTTATTAGTTCAGGCCTTTGGTCTTTATCAAGGCATCCAAATTATTTTGGGGAGATAGTATTGTGGCTTGGTATAACTATTATCGCTTTTCCTGCACTACAAGGATATCAATATTTTAGTCTTATTTCACCAATATTTGTATTTTGGCTCTTAACAAAAGTTTCCGGTATTCCGATTCTAGAGAGGCATGCAGATGAGACTTGGGGTAGTCAAGAAGATTATAAAAAATATAAAGAGAGCACACCTGTTTTATTCCCTAAATTTTTTAAATAGTCTTTTATAATGAGATATAATAACCTCATCTTTTTCATTTCACTCTTTTTCTATTTAAACGCCCAAGAAGACTTATCCTATCAATCTCCTCCAGAGAAGATTCTTGAGCTAATTGATGTCGCCTTGCCTCCAAGAGTATTGATAGATGAAAAAAAAGAATATATGGTTTATTTATACCGAGATAATTATAAAACTATTGAGCAATTATCTGAAAAGGAACTCAGGCTTGCGGGTTTAAGAATTAATCCAAAAAAGAACATTGGGAGTAGGATTAGTTATTATAGCAATTTAAAAATATCATTAATTAGCGATGAAGATTCAAATATAATAAACGTTAAAGGTCTTCCTAAAAACCCACAGATATCAAATATTAAATGGTCTCCAGATCAAAATATGATAGCAATGACAAACACTACTAAAGAAGGGGTTGAGCTATGGGTTTTAGATCTAAAAAAAGCAAAAATAAAGAAAATCGTAGGGCCAAGACTTAATGCAAATTTAGGAAGTGTATTTAGTTGGTATAAAGATAGTCGGTCTTTGCTTGTGAAGTTTGTTCCTTCAGACATTGAAAGTATAAAATTAAGTGAAGAGCTAGTACCTACTGGTCCAAGAATTTCCACAAACGATGGGGCAAAAGCTCAGAACCGTACATATCAAGATCTATTGAAAAGTAAAAATGATGAGGATAATTTTGAAATACTTTCAATGTCAGAGCTTTATAAAGTATCCATTAATGGTAGTAAAAGAAGGTGGAAGAAGAAAGACATGTATAGGAATATTAGTTTTTCTCCAAATGGTGAATTCATTTTAGTCTCAACTATAAAAAAGCCTTTTTCATATTTAGTGCCTTATTATCGGTTTCCATCAGATCATACTTTATTCTCATTAAGTGGTGTAGAGGTAAAGGTCTTAGCAGAGGTTCCTCTAATTGAGGAGCTACCTAAAGGACGTATGGCTGTCAGAAGCGGCCCTAGAAATTTTTCATGGAGATCAGATAAACCTGCTTCGATGTGTTTTGTAAATGCTTTAGATAATGGAGATCCTCAAAAAGATGTGGAGTTTAGAGATGAGCTTTTTCAACTTGACGCTCCATTTAAATCAGAACCAATATCACTATTGAAAACAAAAAATAGATTTTATAGATCTAATTGGTGTAATGATACTTTAGCTCTAGCTTCTGATTATTGGTGGAACAATCGTAATCTTAAAACATATCTTTTTAATCCTTCAGACTCCAATGTTGAATCGATTGTTATATCAGATAGAAACTATCAAGATAGATACAACGACCCAGGGAGTTTTGTTCAGGAGAAGAATGAGTACGGGGAAAATATATTATCATTAAGAGGCAACAAGACCTACCTGATTGGGGACGGATATACTGCAAAAGGTCAGTTCCCATTTATAGATGAATTGAATGTGAGCACATTAAAAAAAAATAGAATCTATAAATCAAATATTCAAAATAAGAAAGAATCTATAAGAGATTTTTCACCAGACCTAAAGCAGCTATTTGTTCGAATTGAGTCGCCAAGCGAGTATCCTAATTATTATTTTAGAGAATTAAATGGGAAGCTTGATCAGATGACCTTTTTTTCAAATCCATTCAAAAGTCTTGAGAATGTTCATAAAGAAGTGATAAAGTATAATAGGCAAGATGGGCTAGAGCTTTCTGCTACTTTATACTTGCCAGAGGGTTATGATTTTAACAATAAGAAGAAACTACCGCTTTTAATGTGGGCCTACCCAAGAGAATACAAAGATAAATCAAGTGCATCACAAACAACAAAAAATCCGAATCAATTCACTTATCTATATGCAGGATCTCCAGTTTATTGGGTTACTAGGGGATATGCCATTTTAGATGATGTTTCTTTTCCCATTGTAGGGGAGGGTCAAGATGAACCAAATGATGATTTTAGAAATCAACTTATAAGTAATGCAAAAGCTGCAATTGATAAAATAAATAGTTTTGGTTACATTGATAAAAATAGAATAGCTATTGGAGGCCATAGCTATGGTGCATTTATGGTGGCAAATTTATTATCGCACTCAAATTATTTTGCTGCTGGGATAGCTAGGAGTGGAGCATATAATAGAACTTTGACGCCATTTGGATTTCAAAGCGAAGAAAGAAATTATTGGGAGGCTCCAGATGTTTACTATAACATGTCACCATTTATGCATGCAGATAAAATGAAAACACCTATGCTTATAATTCATGGCGATTCAGATAATAACTCTGGTACATATCCCTTACAGTCTGAGAGGTACTTTAATGCACTGAAAGGTCTGGGTGCTACAGCCAGATTAGTAATGCTCCCGAAAGAGAGTCATGGTTATAGGGCTAAAGAAAGTATTTTACATATGCTCTGGGAGCAAGATCAGTGGCTTGAAAAATATGTTAAAAATAAGAGTGATTAAATTTAGCTAACAACTAGATGTCACTTTTATGATCCCATTGTTCGCATAAAAGCCTATACAAAATACGTTCATTTTCATGTACGTTTTTATCTAACATGATAACCTCTTTAAATAGTTCAAGGTATGCTTTTTTCATATCATCATCTATTTTACTTTTAAGGGATTTACTAAGGTTAACTACAAAGCTTTTTACTTCTTCGATTCCTTTTTCTAAAATACTATCTAAGAACTGAGTTCTAAGTTTTAAAAGTTCTTTATCATCGTCGCTATATCTATCTAAAATCACATTAAGATATTTTTTTTCATCTGATGAATATTCATAATCACAATTTGATATAACATATGCTATGTCAAACATGACTAGTTCTAATAGATGATTATGCTTATCTGCCATAATTCCCTCTTTTATTAAATTTAATTAAATTAGTTACAATCGACCGAATTTCTTACTTTATCGATTTCACCCTCTTTTACTTTAACTCCATAAGCCATTATTCTCACTAGGTGTTTGTTTAGAACATTATAATTAAAGTCAATTTTTTGCTCTATGTTTTCTAGTTTTTTTATTATTTCTTTCTGTTCGTTAGAGCTATTGGGCTTGGTTGCACCAATTAGTATTATAATTGAAAGACAGAGAAAAAAACCTGATACAAATCCCTTTGTATATGTATTCATGATTGAGCTCCTAATTTTAAACAAATGTTGAATATGATTATTTATGTAGATCGTAAAATCGATTTGATATTACGAAAAAGATATCGTTTAATTTTGGACTTTATTATTTCTATTCAGGTCTAATCCAGAGGGGACTATTTGATCAAACTTACTTCTTGATTCTTTGATTTCAAAACTGATGGGTAATTCTTTTTCAGCTTCGCTCATTGCAAAGAAAGAGAATTGAACTTTTTTCTTCTGATCTTTTTTAATATTCCCAAGATTAAAGCTGGATTTTCCTGTATTGAACACAAAATCTCCAAAAAGCACTTCCAAGCTAACGTCTTTAGCAACTTGCTGACCATTATTTTTTACATACATTGTTGCTTTGATAACCTCAGCAGGTTCGATTAAACCATTCTTGTTATTTTGATCATTGATACTAATATCAGATAAAACAAGATCAGGACTTGTCAATGATTTTGTGTTTAAAGAGACTATTTGTGGAGCGTGCAGGTCATGTCCATAATGTTCCGTAATATAAGCTGAAATTGAAATCTTTTCTGATATCATCATATCAGTTGCAGAAATTTCAGTTTTTATCTTTTTAATAGCTCCAGGAATGAGCTTGTGAATGATTTTTGTTTCGCTTATATCTAAGCCACCTGAATAATTACTTAGTTCTAGAAATATTTCAATTCCTTGAGCATTACCTCCTCCTGTATTTTCTAGCTCGATAACCAGCTCAGCCATATCATTTGTTTCTAAGGTGTCGCTCCCATTGTTTATGAATAGTTTACTAGACAAAATAGCTAATTCTGGTTTTGTCTTTGTTTTTTTATATTTTGGATAGGTTGCTTCTAAATGCCTTTTTACATTTTTAAGTCTTTCTTTTTTTATGAACTTATCAGCAAGCCAAACTCCTGATTTAGTTGTATCGCCCCGAAAAACAACATAGCCCTTGCCATCTCTTATATTGTTTTTAAACTCGCCATTAAATATTTCACCATTACTATAGATATATGATCCCAGCCCATGTTTTTTATCTCTTTTGAAATATCCTTTATATTTATCTCCATTTTCGAAAGTATAAACCCCTTTTCCTCTTTTTATTCCCGCTTTGAATTTTCCTCGATAATTGTCCCCATCAGGATGTATCCATTCACCAAATCCATCTTTTAACCCATTCTTGTATGAACCCTTATAACGCTCACCATTTACATGGCTACCCATTTTTTTTGATAGTTGCTGGGCATAAAATAAATTGACAATCATTAATAAAGCTGCACAATTTTTTAAAAAATTTTTCATCATAAGGGATTATAATTTACAAAAAGGAAATTATGATGATAGACTATTTTGTTTTTTTGTATCCAAAGTAATTAAAGTGATTTCTGATTCTACGCCAAGCCTTAAAGGTGGTCCCCAATATCCAGTTCCTCGATTCACATAAATTAAAGTACCGTCATGGTCATGTAATCCAGCTGTGTATGGGTTTGCCCACCGAACAGGGTATACAAATGGCCAAAATTGTCCGCCATGAGTATGACCTGATAGTTGGAGGTCTGCGCCTGCCTCGTGTGCATTATAAATACTCCACGGTTGGTGAGCTAACAATATTTTAGGGATGTTTTCTGGAGCGTTATCGAATGCTAGTTTTGCGTCACTCTTATGACTAGACTTTATTGTACTACTTCTATAATCAGTTACTCCCCCTAAGGTTATCTCACCATCTCCTTTTTTTATTATTTCATGACTATCTAATAAATTTATAAATCCTAATTGATCTGTTTTGTCTAACCACTTGTCTACCCCAGAGTAGTATTCATGATTTCCCGTCACGAAAAAAGTCCCAATATTTGCGTGTAAGTCTTTTAAGGGTTCTACATGCGGAGCAAGGTAATTGACTGAACCATCGACCATATCACCAGTAATGGCTATGATATCTGGATTTAGTTCATTTACTTCGTTTACAACACTCTCAACGTATCCTTTTTTTATAGTTGGCCCTACATGGAGGTCAGATATTTGGGCAATTTTAAGCCCTCTCATATCTTTATGAAGGTTATTTATAGCAATGTTTTCCTTCATTATTGTAGGACCTTTACGTGCATTATATAAACCCTTAAGAGTCGAGGCACCAGTAGTTGTAATGATTCCAATACTCAATAACTTTTGAATGAATTCTCTTCTTTGTGGGTCTATTGTTTCTTGTGAATATCCAGATGAGAATTTTGAAATTAATCCCAATGCTAAATAAACAAGGTCTTTTGTAATTACAGCAAGGAATGTTAGAGCAAAAAACCCTAAACTTATATAACCCGCCCATGAAAACCAGTCTACAAATTTTTCTTCATAGCCTTTTGATCTTAAAATAATTGGGATGATAGGTAAAGCACCTAGCACAGCGATAACACACCACGTTATGATTTTGACGTTATTGTTTAGGTTCAAAAACGGGATGATTCTTAAACCAACTACTCCATGCATTGTTATAAGAATTATAGTTGCAAAAATAAAAAAGAAATTCATTTAATTATTATCTCATCTGCGAAAACCCAAGACGGCCCACCAGCGCCAGGGTGGAATTCTGGGCATTCATTAATATTTAAACCTTTTACACGAACATATCTAGATTTGATATTGTTTAATGCGACGCCGTATTCAAAAATGTCTTGATCATAGCTGAAGCTATTATCAGGATAAAATTCATATGCTAATTCAAAATTGATTCCATCAATAGAGTGTTCAATTTGAACCATTTTAGGCAAAAAAATCCAAACCACTTGATCTTGAAGAAATCGTACTTTTATATGGTTTATGATTTGTTCTTTACCAAGGTCTATAGTCGCTATGAGATCTTCTCCTTCAAATCCTTGCCAAGATGGATCGCGGTAATTTATACTCCCGCCTATTCCATTAATTAAGGCACTGATATTTTCACCTGAGTACTTATTGTGGGGTTTGTTTTCAAGTTTTATACTACTTTCTAACCCAAAATGGCTAAACTCTATTGCAGGTGGTTTAGATCCGCATAGCGTTTCGTAAGATTCAGCACCAACTCTGTTGGTAAGCTTATCTCCAAGCGTAAACCTCGCTTCCTCAGCTATTTGTTCTAGTTCTTTTACGATTCTAGGAAATTGCTTTGAGACGTCTTTTGATTCTGATATATCTGTTTTAAGGTCATAAAGTTCTAACCCAGAATGCCCTTTCGAGTAAGCACCTGGATGCAGATTTTTACCTGGGGTAACATTTTTATAAGAACGGTAAGTATGAGGGAAAACAAGTTTGTAATTATCTTTTCTTATCGCAATCAAATTTTCTGCTAAGTAATAGTAGAGCGTATTTCTTGGATTAGCGCCTGGTGAATTTTGAAGAAGCGGCATAAGACTAACCCCATCTATCTTATTATTAAGTTGTTTTTCCCCTATTATATCTGCAATTGTTGGATATATATCAATTGTAGAAGCGATGTTTTCAACTGTACGACCAGGTTTTATTGTTTTTGGCCAACGCATAATACATGGGACTCTAGCCCCACCTTCCCACATTGTACCTTTACCTTCTCTAAGCAGCCCCGCAGAACCTCCCCACTCTCCGTAGTTTAGCCATGGTCCATTATCGCTTGTATATATAATCAAGGTATTATCATCTATGTTATGTCTTTTTAGAGATTTAATTATTTCTCCGACAGACCAGTCAATTTCCATGATTACATCTCCATATAAACCTAGTTTACTTTTACCCAAAAACATTTCTGATGCTGCAATAGGTTGATGCGGCATGGGGTGCGGAATGTAAAGGAAAAATGGGTTGTCTTTATTTTTACCTATGAAGTTTACAGCCTTCTCAGTTATTTTTTTAGTTAACTGACCTTGATCTTTAAGTGTTGAGATTACTTCTGATGGTTTATTGTTTTCCCAGAATGACATAGGCGGGTAATAACTCTTTTTTGTTCCAGAAAGAGGATTTCCATCATAATCAACTGGCCACATGTCATTAGAGCATATTAAACCAGAATATTCATCAAAACCATTTTGCAGCGGTAAAAATTCTTGCCTATGACCTAGATGCCATTTTCCAAAAATTGCATTTCTGTAGCCATGCCTTTTCAATAATTTTGCTATTGTGTCTATCCTTGGATCTAGACCGTTTACATTCCAAGGACTTATAGCTCCTTGGACACCGACTCTCTCTGCGTAGCTACCTGTCATCAAAGAAGCCCTTGAAGCACTACAAATAGCTTGCGAAACATAGAAGTCAGTAAATTTAATCCCATCTTTTGCCATAGCATCTATATTTGGTGTTTCAAAACCTTTTGCGCCATAACAGCCAAGGTCCCCGTAGCCCTGATCATCCGTAAAAATAATAATTATATTTGGACGCGAGGGTTTTTCACCGCAACCAATTAAGAACAGTAGTAACGTTTGAATAATTAAAACAGACTTCATGCTAGCATTATTAAGTGTATAAGTTAAGGTCGGTTTCTAATTAATGGAATGCAAAGGGATGCGTATGGGAAATCATTATACTTTTTTAAAAGTTGGTTGCCTTAATATGAAGACAGTACCAATAATACCTGATAAAGCAATGATCGCTTTTATCCACAAAGCATGAGAATAAAGAAAGAAAAATATTGATGTTGAAATAAAAAACCACATCATAATAATGGAAGTGTATTTAGCTTTTATTGGCATGCCTTGACCAGATCTGAAGCGTAACACACTTTCCCCAAAAAGAGGATGATTAATCACCCAGTTGTACATTCTCGTCGAGCTGCGAAAAAAACATGCTGCAGCTAAAATCATAAAGATGGTTGTTGGTAAACCTGGTATTATAACTCCTGCTAGGCCTAGCACTGTTAAAAATAAACCAAAAGAGAAATATATTATCCTGGTGAAAGGCATTTGTTTAAAAATTAATTTCATCTAACAGAAAACTAGAGACTTCCGTATTGAAAAACTATTACGCCACTAACGTACTCATTAAATTGTATTTTATAAGTTCTATGGTTACCAAGTTCATAAACTACGAATACCCTTTCCGGATCTTTAACGCTAACAGTATGGGATTGCATATCATATTGTAAAACTTCATTAGGCCCAGAATATTGAACTACAGATGCATCCTGAAAATAATCAGACATAAACGAATCAGGTGTATCTTCCAGGTCTTCAAACAAAATATCTGTATACTCTGCTGTATAAGTTGTTGCTCCTAAGATCAAACTCGGCATCATGTATGTTGCATCTCCAAACTCAACAGGAATCATTTGAAATGATACATGCCAGGTAGATGATGAATCAACTTCTGTTCCGGAGGAAAGATTAAAATAGAAACCGGAAGCTCCTATTGCATCAATGTCATGAGTTATAACCTCTTCCCCTGTTTGATTATTATTTGTTTCTTTGTCTTCACATCCAACTAATAGGAGAGATGAGATCATAATGGCAGAAAGTAATGGTCTGTTCATTAAAAAATTACCTTTCATAGTTTGTATTTAGTTCAACATAAGCGGTCCTTCCAATATAAGGACCGTATGCTAGGTTTGTGTGGTTCCCAATATTTTTTGTACCAAAGATGACGCGGTATGATGGGGTTATATTGTAAATGATTTGAGCATCAATTATTAAATATGATTTTACTGAAATATCTGTAGACCGGTAGTCACCACTTGCAGGATCAAATTCTTGCGGATTGTATTTCCCGGTTCCTTTGAAGTTTAAAGCATATAAAAGTTTTTGATTTCCAGGGGAGTATGATAACCTACCTCCCATAGATAATGGGATTGTATTTGGGATTTGCTCACTATTTTCATCTTCATTTTTTACGTAATTAAATGTGAAACTAGATGAAAGTTTGGAATTTATTGCCCACTTTGAGATTATCTCGATTCCTGTAAAGTATGCTTTTTCAATATTGCGATAACTTAGTAAGCCTGGTTCGATGGCATAATCTTTAATCAAATTTGAAAAGGTGTTATGGTATACCAATGTACTAAGTTGAAAATTATTATTGTTTCTATATTCTACGCCTAAAGTAAACCCCTTGGAAATTTCTGGTTTTAAGTTGGGGTTGCCTTTTACGCTATATCCAAACTGCAAGTGATCCCATTCAATGAGCGACTCCATGAATGAAGGTGCTCTAAACCCATGCCCATATGCTAATCGGTATATCCAATTTTCATTCCTTTTAAATGATAGAGCTAGTCTTGGGCTTAAAACGGTGGTATCTCCATAAGTATCGAACCTAAGGCCTGAAATAGCTTTTATCATTGAAGTTGCATTCCATGCAACCTGGTTAAATAACCCAAATATTTCCTTTTGTTGAATGCCTCCAGCAATTCTATCACTTTTGTATTCAGGGTTTGAAAATTCTACACCGCCGTTATATGTGAATTTTTCATATGCTCTATTAAATAAAAATTCATATTCAGTATTTTCTTCTTTTGTATCATCTTCAGTAGACAGTGACCCATCATTATTTTTTACTATGTAGCTACGAATATAATTCGCATTGCGGAGAGTTTGCTCAATGAAGAAATTATCTTCCAACTGCCATTTATGATTAAATGTAAATTGATTTCTGTCAATATTTGTTTCGTTTGTAAAGAGGACTGTTCCGCTAGATAATCTAGTGGCGCCTTCATCGGTTTGGTTGTACTTGCTATGCGAGGCCCTTAAGCTATGTTTTCCCTTGTTCCATTTTAATTCGTTATCAAAATTGACTTTATCAATTTGATCTGCGCTAATGTATTCGAACTGTTGTCCTTTTAAAAAATGTTGATATGTGATATCAGATGTAAAATTGAAATTATTAAAAGGAATCGTTAAACTACTTTTAACAATAGAATTAATTGGGTCTTTAGAAATTTGTTTTGGAGTGCCGCCAAAACTACTTGCTCTGTAACTAGTGGTTAAAGTAGGAGATTTTCTTGCATCTTCTGTAATAATGTTTATTACACCACCCATTGCATCAGTGCCATACACAGCAGACCCAGGCCCTTTAGTAATCTCTATCTTTTTTAACCGGTTTGTTGAGATGTGATTAAGGTCAACTCGGTTATTGAACTGACCTGTTATTGGTTGGCCATCTTTTAAAATTAAAATATATCTAGAATCTAAACCTAACATATTAAAAATAGCACCGCCATCAACATTCGTAGAAGTGGAAACTCCAGCCCTTTGTTGCAGAAGTTCATTTACAGTGGTGGCACCTGATTCGGTTATTTCTTTTTTACCGATTACCTCCGTTGCAACTGGTACATCCCTAAGCAAGTATCCACTTCTTGTGCTAGTTACTACTACATTATTTAATTGAATTAATGTTTCATTCAATTTGATAACAACGTTATCGTAAGTTGAATCAAAAACCTGATGGTAGTTTTCATATGCAACATGGCTAAAAATTAATTCCGCTTTTTGCTTGTCATTAAAGGTATATGAAAATCTTCCTTTATTGTCGGTAATTTCTCCTACATCCGAGCTTGAGCTGTAAATATTCACGAGAGGTAGGGGAGAGCCACTTTTATTATCGATTACAGTCCCAGCTATTTTTATTTGCGAGTTAGCAAATGAAAGTAGAGTGAGCAGGAAGAGGAATTTAATCTTCATAATAGTATTGTTTTATGGAAAGAATTAGTTTGATGAATAATTTGGATCGGTAATAAGCTGATTCAACAATTTTTCAACATCTTTTTCAGAAACAGGCTCCTTTTTGTCGCCCATGAAAACAAGACCCATGAATAATCCTCCAAGCGCTTTGAACATTAATTCAGGATTTATTTTGGGGAATTCACCTGCTTTTACGCCGTCTTCGAGGAGCCCTTGGATTACGCCATAGAGACGGTGCTGATATTCCTTCCATGGCTGATTTTCAAGTTTTATCGTTTTTGGAGCATTGAATAAAAACTCAAAAAGACCTGGCCTGCCTTGAGCAATTTCAGCGATCTTTATTAATAGTTTTATAAATGAGTTTCGGGGGCCGTCATCACCAGCAATTATGGGCTCTAAAGATTCCCAAATATTTTTCCAACCATCTTCCAGAATAGCGCTAAAGACATCTTCTTTTGATTTAAAATAATAATATAAAGTTGCCTTTCCAAAACCAGATGCATTTGCAATTTCATCCATAGTAGCGCCATCTATACCATTTTTCTTAAAAACTTGAAGAGCCCCAGATAAAATCCGTTCCTTCCTCATTTGTCTTTCTTCTAATTGTCGTTGTGATTGAGGCATAATAGATATATCTTATCGAATGTGTGTTCGAAATTTAGACTACATGATAATATTTAACAAACGTGTTTTGAATTATCTTTTATCGATTTAGACTTATAAATAAGTAGAAAAATCATTTAACTTTTGTATATAATTAGATGAAAGGTATAAAAAAATGAAAGATGAAAAAGTGGTTAATTGTCTAAATAAAATTTTAGAACTAGAACTAGCCGGAGTTGTAAAATATACTCACTATGCATTTATGGTACAGGGACCCTATCGTTTATCAATAGTACAATGGCTCCGAACGCAAGCACAAGAATCACTTATGCATGCGGAAGCAGTAGGAGAACATATTACAAGTTTAGGAGAGCATCCCACTTTAAAAATAAGCGATCTTCTCGAAACTCATAAACATTCTACTGAAGATATTCTTAATGAATGCTTAGATCATGAAAGAACAGCAATCAAAGCTTATTACGAGCTTCTTCATTCAGTTAAAGATAGTTCAATCATGTTAGAAGAATTTGCCCGTACCCAAATTGCAGAAGAAGAAATGCACGAAGCAGAATTGAAAAAAATGCTAAGAGATAACTTTTAAAAATTAAAAAGCTACTTCTTTATTTTATCATAGATATCCATGGCATTTTCAAAATCTAAAATTTCCAGATAACCGTGTCCCCGAAAAATAGCCTCAATTTGCATAGATAATCCTGATTGATAGTAATCAACTAGATAATCTAATCTTTTAACAGCCTCATCATTTTGATTCAGATTATTGGGATCAATTCTACTCATGGATTTTTTTACGGGTAATAATTCTATGTTATCAAATTTGATAACTGCATCGTAAAACTCTTTATACGCTTTATTTATATCACCCTTCTCTTCCCCAATCATAATATGCAATTGATGATGATATTTACTTAAGAATTCAAAAGCTTCCAGCTTCTGCTGAAGCAAAGTCCTTTCATTCATCTTTGGATCTGAACAACAAAATATTACCAGAAAAGAGAATATCAAAAAAAATATATTTTTCATTCAAAAATCACCTATTGAATAAGTCTTACTTTAAAGAAAAAGCTTTTGATAATGAAGAAATAACTGAGGCAATTCTACCAATGTTAAATATATATTCCTTTGTTTTTTCGTTTTCGAGTAAGAGATCAGAATGTGCTTTAACACAGAAAGTACAGCCATTAATTGCACTCACACATAACGACATAGATTCAAATAAGATCTTATCTAAACCGGCATGATTAGCCATAATATTAACTCTCATTTTTTGAGGAGCCATTTTCATTTCTGTGGTAGGCATCGAATCTCTGTATTTATACCAAATATTATTTAATGACATAACTATAACAGTTGCTTTTACAGATTCAATAAATTCTCCTCCAAATCGATTTCTGCATTCTTCTTCAAATACGCTTGCTATATGATTATCTCCTATTGCCAAAGAGCTTGCATAAGCGCAACCGTATACAAGCTCTTCATCATATTCAGAATTTATGATTAAAGATGAAAAATTAAGTTTTACATCTTTAGCAAAGTCTGGTATACTATTTTTTAAATCATTTAGAGTCAAACCTAGAGTGTCTCCCCACCAACAGGTCTATTACATGCGCAGAGCTCATCAGTTTGCAAAGCATCTAAAATTCTCAAAGTATCCTTAGGGTTTCTACCTACATTAAGGTTATTAACACTAGCGTGTTGAATAACATTATGGGGATCTACAATGAATGTAGCTCTCAATGCAACACCCTCTTCTGATCGTATACCTAACATATCCACTAAAGATCCAGTTGTATCTGCAAAAGACCAATGATTAAGTTCATGAAGATCCTCATGAGATCTTCTCCATGCTAACTTACAATGCTCATTATCTGTACTGCCGCCCATCAAAACTGCATCTCGATCATTGAAATCATCATTTAGGCTTGAGAATTCGTTTATTTCGGTAGGGCAGACAAAAGTAAAATCTTTTGGATAAAAATAAATCACTTTCCATTTTCCTTCAAAAGAATTTTGATCAATCGTTTCAAAAGCGGACCCTTTTCCTTCTTCTTCATGATTCATAAAACCAGGCTTAACTCCTACTACAGAAAAATCATCTAATTTTTCTTGTACTCCTTTCATCTTCTTTTAACTCCTATTATTAGTTTGGATAAATTGATTTTAAACCAAATTTTTTGGACATAACTGTTTGAACAGCGCTGCATAACTGTAAAAAATGATTTAAAGAAATTGTAATATTTAGATTATCTCTTACCAGAAGTAAATCAACGCTACTTGTAGATCCATCTATTTTTTTACTAAGATTAGTTAGGTACTTATGAAAATGTTTAAACTGACATGGTTTCATCTTCATTTTCACATTACAAAATTGAACTCTTATTTTAACATCACTTTCAATAGTAAAAATTGAAATTGGTTTTTCATTATATAAATGAAGCATGTAATACCTTAATTGAGTTGATAAATTTACATTAAATGATAATGAGACTAATTCTCAATAAGAAATTACAATAGATATAATTCTCTTCAAAAACTTTTTTAAAAAATTTGAATTTTTTTATAGATTTTTTAAAAGAAATGGAGTGAAATAGGATAATACCCCATCCGCTCCAGCTCTTTTAAAACTAAATATACTTTCCAAAATTAATTCATGATTCCTTTCTTCACCAGCTGCGGATAAAATCATTGAATATTCTCCAGATACTTGGTAGGCAAATGTTGGGATTTGGAATTCTTGTTTTGCTCGATAAATTATATCTAAATATGGCATACCTGGCTTTATAATTACCATGTCAGCTCCCTCTTGTAAATCTAATGCAATTTCATGCATAGCCTCATCTGAATTAGCAGAATTCATTTGGTATGTTTTTTTATCTTTTATTTCATCCAACTTTTGTGCTTTAATAGCATCTCGAAAAGGACCATAAAATGAAGATGCATACTTTGCCGCGTATGACATAATTACAGTATCCTGCATTCCATTTCTCTCTAATTCTTCTCGAATGGAACCCACTCTTCCATCCATCATATCTGAGGGAGCTAAGATATCACACCCTGCTTCAGAATAAACTAGAGCTTGTTTTTTTAGGACTGCTATGGTTTCATCATTCGCTATTTTATTATTCTTTATTATACCATCGTGTCCATGAATTGTAAATGGATCTAAGGCAATATCAGCTATGATACCCAAATCAGGATAAGAAGATTTAATTTCTTTGATTGCTCTACATACTAAATTGTTTTGGTCATAAGAGTTGGTTCCCTTTTCATCTTTTAAATCTTTTTCTATTTGTGGAAATAAAGCCACAGCCTGCAAACCATACTTCACTAAAATTTCCAATTCATTAATTAACTTATCAATTGAATACCGGTACACAAATGGCATTGATTTAATCTTTTGGTTCTGGTTTTCTCCTTCAACCAAAAATACCGGCCATATTAAATCGTTACAAGATATTGAGGTCTCAGAAACAAGATTACGAATAAAGGGTTTCATCCTTAGACGTCTCATACGAGAAAGAGGGAATTTTTTAATACTATAGTTCATATCAAAATCCTTAAAAATTAAATTCAGGTTTAATGACTACAAAAAATAAAATTACAAACATGATTAAAAAAGGTATCTCATTTATTAACCTAAAAAACTTGGATGTTTTTTGATTATCATTCTGAGAAAACTTTACTAAGTATCGTCCAAGATTGATATGGTATAAAGTTAATAATATCACAAAAAAAAATTTGGCTATAAGCCAACCATATAAACCTAAAGCGTGAGACATATACAAACCCGAAGCCCAAACAAGTAATGCCGAGGGGTGTCCAATATAGTAGTAAAGTCTCCTCTCCATTACTTTGAAAATATCAGATGTCTCACTAAAGTTTTTCACATTAGCATGGTAGACAAAAATTCTAGGTAGGTATAATAAAACAGCCATCCAGGCTACTACAAAAGCAATATGAATTATTTTTACCCATAAATAAGTATTCCCCATTAATTATTCCCACTCGGCTAGAGGTGGAAGAGACATTAGGATTGCCTCTGTATTTCCACCTGTCTCCAATCCAAATTTTGTACCCCTATCATACAGTAAATTAAATTCAACATACCTCCCCCTCTTAATTAACTGACGCTTCCTATCTTCCTGTGTCCAATTTTTATCTTTATTTTTTGTTATTATTTGATCTACATATTTATGAAAAAACCTTCCTACATCATGAATAAAATCAAAATCTTTTCCAAAATCATCATTGTTCAGGTAATCAAAAAAAATTCCACCTATTCCTCTTGCTTCATTCCTATGTTTAAGAAAAAAATATTCGTCACACCACTTTTTATATTTTGGATAATAAGTATCATTATGCCTATCACACATTTGTTTAAGATTTTCATGAAATTTTTCTGTCTCTAATGTAAAGTCAAGACATGGTGTGATATCCATACCACCACCAAACCAACGCTTTTGAGTTACTAAGTACCTAGTGTTAAAATGCATAGATGGAACGTTGGGATTTACCGGATGCAACACTACGCTAATACCTGTAGCCCAATAACTAGGATCCTTATCAGCACCTGGAATGCGCTGTTGCATTTTTTCAGAAAATTTTCCTGCAACAGTTGATATGTTCACACCTCCCTTTTCAATAACATTCCCTTTTAAAACACTCATTGTTCCACCGCCTTTCCCAGAATGCTTCCACTGCTTCGCCTTAAACTTAGCTCCATCATGATGTTCTATCATTTGTACTAAATTATTTCTTAAGCCTTCAAACCAATTTTTTGCTTTATTTCTCATTTACCATCCCAAAATATTTTCCTTCACAATAGAATGAAGCATATTTATTTGATCATTATTACTATTCAAACAAGGGATATAAACAAGATCTTCTCCTCCGTTTTCTTTAAACAATTCTTTATACTGAATTTGAATTTCTTCAAGAGTTTCTAAGCAATCCACACTAAAACCAGGAGAGATAATATGCAATTTTTTTACACCGCTTTTTGCGAATTTTATTATTTCTTCATCAACATATGGCTTTAACCACTCTTCTCTGCCAAACCTAGATTGAAAGGCGAGGCGGTATTTTTCTTTTTCAATTTTAAGTTCTTCCGCGACTAATCTTGCTGTCTTATGACAAAAGCAATAGTATGGATCACCCTCTTTCAAATATCTAAAAGGCATACCATGAAAGCTGAAAACTAACATTTCAATTTCTTGCATATCAGGGATAAAAGCAGAAATAGATTTTTGTATAGCCTTGATATAATCCTCTCTATCATGATAGCCATTTACAAAACGTATATTGGGAACCCAAGGCCACTTATTTAATACGATATTTATTTTATCCAATGTACTAGATGAAGTAGGAGACCCTGCTTGCGGGTAAAGAGGAATAATAAGAACTTTCATTATATTATTCTTTTTAAACTTTTCTAATGCATTTTCTATGGATGGGTTGCCGTATCTCATACCCAGTTCGATCATTAGGTTTTTTTGATCCATTTCAGTATTTAGTTTCTCCACAATTTCATTCATATATACCATCAACGGAGAGCCCTTTTCTGTCCATATTTTCTTATAAAGCTTTGCTGACCTTTTTGGTCTTACGTTTAAAATAATTCCATGAAGAATGAGAAACCATAAAACTCTATTATAATCAACAACCCTCACATCCGATAAAAATTCTTTAAGGTATTTTCTTAAACTCTTTTTTGTTGGATTATCTGGAGTACCAAGATTGGTAAGCAAAACTCCTATTTTATTTTGATAATTTGGATCAAAGCCTTCCATTTTTTACCTATGAAAATGTATTCCTAATTTCTCTAACAAAATGTCGAACATTTTTTTCTGGAGTTTTTGGTAACACGCCGTGGCTGAGGCTACAAAGCCATCCTTTTCGATCATTTTTGCTTAGCTGCTGCATTCTACTAACAAATTGTTGGTAATCAGATAAGTATTCTGAGTGCTCTTTTCGCATAGAGTCGGGAGAAAAATTACCTTGAACAAAAAAGGATTTCTCATACTTTAAAAATTCAATGAAACCTTGATTATCTGGATAAACAACTCCTGCTAAATCATAACTATTTAAATGCTCAATATTCTGTTCATAAAACTTTTTATTTTTTGAGAAATAGGCAATTTTTTTCCTGAATTCAAAAAATAAATCAGATTTCATTTTTTCCATATAAGTTCCAAGAAAATATTCTTTTTCTAATTGAATACTATTTGTATCAAAAACGTATACTAAATCAGCTCCTTCATCGATCTGCATTTGAATATTTTTCCTTAAAATTGGAAACATAATATCATATAATAATTTTTCTATTACGCTATCTTGCTTATCAATTTTTATTGAATGCTCATTCTTCATGTTCATTCCATAAGATAGAACAGTCCAAGGACCTCCTACAAACCCAACAAGACTTTTATTTTTATCTAAAGATTTCCTTGTCAAATCAAGGGCTTTGGTTTGAAAATTTAATTTCTCCTCTACCTTATTTTCATCTACTTTTAAATTTATGTGTTGCTCTGTCAAATAGTTTTCAAAAGTAGGTCCTGGCTTATAACTTAATTTTAAACCCAATAACTCCAGGGGAAATAATATATCACTAAATAAGATTGCAATATCGTAATCAAAATCAGTCATTGGACCACATGCAACCTCTGCCGCAAGCTCAGGAGTTTTGCAAAGTTCCTCAAAAGAATGTCTTTTCCTTAGCTCTTGATAATGTGAATGGTACCTACCAGCTTGACGCATAAACCATATTGGCGGAGTCGATTGCGGTATACCTTTTAGAAGTTTTTCAAATCTTTCATTCATAACTATTCTCTTTTTTTGTAATAAGATAACCAATGCTCATAAGATAGAAAACATTCTATCTCACTAGGATTAGGTAATTTTGTTTTTAAGTAATCAAATGTTTTTCCAAAGCCGCTACTATGCTTTGCATTTAATATTTCAGGATAGCGCTCCACGACTACTTGGAATTGAACTGGACTCATCCAATAAAAATATTTTTTCCCTTTTATAGAAAGATTCTCAAGAGCATCTTCATTTACTTTTAATTCGTACGTTGGAATTAATTCATCATTATTTAGCGTAGCTTTTGTGTGGCTAAGATTAAAACGTGGAATTTGTTTAGAAACAAAGTTCTTAAGGTCCTTAAGCTTATGATTGCCCATGCTATCACTGGATCCATTGATCCAATACCCTTTTTTCGCAGCGTAATACCAACATTTTAACCCACTAGTCCAAATATAATTACTATCTTTTAATTCATGAACATTATCTAGAACATTTTTTCTACTTATATAAATGAAGCTGTCTGCTAGCTTACTTATTTTTTCATTATTGAGTATCTGAACACGTTGAAATAAATTTTTATCATCCTGAAGTGGATAAAGTAATCTTTGCGGAACATTTTTACAATTTTTATCTGAACTTTGATTAAAAAAGTCATGCTTATTAATATCCTCACCTTGTTCCGTTTTCCCTTTCATAGAGAATATAGTTCTTCCATTTTGAGAATAAATCGATACCCCTATCTTTTGCTGGCAACCCCCACCGTATTTATTTAAAATATTTTTTTCTTTCAAAACATTATCAAATACAATCTTGTTTGTAATTTTATTAATTATGATTTTTAAATCTTTCCGATCTTTCCTTGCCTCTATTCCAATTGCACCTTGCCCAGGAGCAGTAGGAAATATAGAAAGTGGTAAAATTATCCATTTATTATTGGTTATGATATCTTTAATGAACTCAATTGCTTTATTATCATTGGACTCTAAGATTCTATCAATAGCTACTTTTGCCATTACGATTCCATCTGAATTTCCTTGAACAAACTTTCTTAACCTTGTTTCAATGTTTCCTCTTACATCTAAAAACCTTAAACGATCAAAGTTAAATGGAACAAGTTTTGGCAAATATGTTTCTAAATTATGCTTTCTGCGTGGTGAAGATGAAAGTATTTGAAAAACTTCTTTCTTTTTATTTTTGGCACTATCTTTTTTAATAATTAAAACATCCCTCATGTCTCCTCTATTAACAGTACCAATGATTTCAGTTTTAGTTGATGGCTCTACAGGGACATCTTTCCAAGAGTGAACCGCAATGTCAAATTTTTTATTTATTAATTTATCACTTATGTCTTTTGTAAATAAACCAACACTATCAGATTCTGCGATATTGATTTCCATATCCCTATCAGCAATTGTTTTGGAAGTATGATATTCAATCTTTAATTCTGGCAAGCAATTTTCCAATTGCTTGCCTACAATTTCAGCTTGAATTTTCGCAAGCATACTTGCTCTTGACACAATTTTTATTTTTTCCAAGACTTTAATCTTCTATTTGTTAAAACTGACGATATATTCGTATTTTCGACCGAGGATTCTAATTATATTTTGATTAGTTCTAAAACATAAAATACAATGAACTATAAAGATTTACTTCAAAAACAGCTAGCTGATTTTAGCTCGAAAGGATACAATAGAACCTTTACTTCTATTTATAGATACCAAGAAACATTTCCTTTTACCAAAATTGATTTACCAAACGAAAAACATCAAAAAGAAAATATAAATCCCGATACTACTATCTGGTGCTCTAATGACTATCTAAATATGAGTCACAACAAAGAAGTTATTAATAGGATGATCCAAGTAATTAAAGAAGTAGGAACTGGATCTGGAGGAACTAGAAATATTTCTGGTACTACGCCCTATCATGATCAACTTGAAAAAAAATTAGCTAATTTTCATGAACGAGATGCTGCTCTCATTTTTACTTCTGCGTATGTCGCAAATCAGACGACATTAGCAACGCTATGTAAGAGGATTCCAAATATAGAAGTTTTTTCTGATCAGCTTAACCACGCTTCCCTAATCGAAGGAATTAAAAATTCCAAAGCATCATGTTCTATTTTTAGGCATAATGATCTCAAGCATCTGGAATCGCTCCTTTCTGTAAAAGATTTAAATCAACC
>ENA-OSEY01000589-OSEY01000589.1-marine-metagenome-genome-assembly--contig:-NODE-589-length-26287-cov-3.160244_pt1 | contig 26287 bp, 39 predicted proteins | sample MGYA00248465_ERZ534230 | MGnify/ENA primary metagenome ERZ534230 (study PRJEB26409, sample SAMN06344110) | marine metagenome | isolation source: Sea water from surface | place: Atlantic Ocean:Southern...
CCAAATATGCAAGTGGTAACTTAATTATCTTAAATAAAGCTGAGATTGATAATCAAAAAACTAGTGATTACTCAAAAAAATTAAAAAAACTAAAATGGGGTCGAGTCCTAGTTGTTGGTAGAGAAGACAACCCAAAAAGCTTAAATTTTTTTAATGCTAGTAAAAATATCCCTATGTTAGATTTTTTATCGGTAAATGGTATCAACGTTTATGATGTGTTAAGAAGAGATACATTGGTATTAACGAAAGCTGCTGTTGATTCTTTAGAGGATAGATTATCATGAAAGATCAAGCCACAAGTGTATCTTACGATATTATTAGAAGACCAATTATTACTGAAAAAGCAACGATGGCGTCTGAGCATGGAATTATCGCTTTTGAAGTTGCAATTAAGAGTACAAAAAAACAGATAAAAGATGCCATTGAAAACTTGTTTAACGTAAAAGTTGAGGCAATAAATACATTGATCGTGAAAGGTAAAGTTAAGCGATTTCGTGGAAAGATAGGTAAGAGGCGTGACCTTAAAAAGGCTTATGTGACTCTTGCAGAAGGTAATACTATTGATGTTAGTACAGGATTATAATTGAAGTTGGTGATAAATTATGCCTTTAAAATCATATAAACCTACTACTCCGGGTCAAAGAGATCTTGTTTTAGTTGATAGATCTGAACTATGGAGTGGTCGACCAGAAAAGTCTCTCTCTTTTGGATTGAATAAAAAAGGCGGTAGAAACAACTCTGGAAGAATTACTATGAGGCGGAAAGGCGGAGGTGCTAAGCGTCTTTATAGATTAATAGATTTCAAAAGAAATAAGTTTGATATAAAAGGAACTGTTGAGAGAATTGAGTATGATCCTAATAGAACTGCATTTATCGCACTTGTAAAATACGAAGATGGAGAAAAATCATACATTCTTGCACCACAAAGAATTAAAGTTTCAGACACTATTATTTCTTCATCAAGTTCGGACATTAAACCTGGTAATGCAATGCCGTTTACTGGTATGCCAATTGGAACTATTGTGCATAATGTTGAGTTAAAAAGAGGGAAAGGTGGTCAAATTGCTAGAGCTGCAGGTTCGTATGCTCAATTTGTGGGTAGAGATGGTAATTATGCACAATTAAGACTTTCATCAGGAGAAATGCGATTAGTTCGTCAAGAATGTATGGCCACCGTTGGAGCTGTGTCAAACCCAGATAATTCAAATCAAAATTTTGGTAAAGCTGGTAGAAATCGGAATAAAGGCATAAGACCATCTGTTCGAGGTGTAGTAATGAACCCAATAGATCATCCACATGGTGGTGGTGAAGGTAGAACTTCAGGAGGTAGACATCCTGTAACTCCATGGGGGAAACCTACTAAGGGGGCTAGGACGAGAACTAATAAATCAACTGATAAATATATATTAAGGTCTAGACATAACAGGAAAGGGCGAAAATAAATGGCAAGATCTATTTGGAAAGGACCTTTCGTTGAAGGTTATGTTTTGAAGAAAGCAGAAAAAGTAAGAGAGTCTGGTAAAAATGAAGTTATAAAAATATGGTCTCGAAAATCTACCATTCTTCCTCAGTTTGTTGGTTTAACATTTGGTGTTTATAATGGAAAAAAGCATATTCCAGTTTTAATAAGTGAAGAAATGATAGGTCAAAAGTTTGGAGAATATAGCCCTACAAGAACATATTATGGTCATGCCGCAGATAAAAAAGCAAAGAGAAGTTAATTAAATGACAGATGTATCAACAAATTCAAAAGAAGATAAATTAGAAGCTACTGCTAAGGTTAGAATGTTAAAAACTAGTCCTCAAAAGTTAAATTTAGTCTCAAGAATGATCAGAAACAAACCTGTCAATATAGCTCTAGCCCAGCTCAAATTTTCAAAAAAAAGAATAGCCAAGGATGTTAGAAAATGTTTAGAATCAGCAATTGCTAATGCAGAAAATAATCATGATTTAGATATAGATGAATTAGTGGTTAGTGAAGCATATGTTGGAAAAAACCTAGTTTTGAAAAGGGGTAGACCAAGAGCCAGAGGACGTTATGGCAAAATCTTAAAACCCTTCAGTCAATTAACCATAAAGGTCAAGCAGATTTTGGCAAATAGTGAAGAAAAGGAGAAAGCATAATGGGACAAAAAATTAATCCTGTTGGTCTCCGACTTCAGGTAAATAGAACTTGGGAAAGTAGATGGTTTTCTAATACAAAAGAATATGGTGATTTACTCCATGAAGATTTAGAAATTAGAAAATTTATTAAAAAAAATTGTGCACAATCAGGTATTAGTAGAGTAATAATAGAAAGACCACACAAAAAGTGCAGAGTAACCATATATGCTGCTAGACCTGGTGTTATTATTGGAAAAAAAGGTGCAGATATAGAGACTCTAAAAAATAAAGTTGCAAAATTAACAAAAAGTGAATTGCACTTGAATATAGTAGAAGTCAGAAAGCCTGAGATCGATGCTGCACTTGTAGCTGAAAGTATAGCGCAACAGATGGAAAGAAGAGTGTCATTTAGGAGAGCTATGAAAAGAGCTGTTCAAAATGCTATGAGAATGGGAGCCCTTGGAATTCGTGTAGATATTGCTGGAAGGCTGGGTGGTGCAGAAATTGCCAGAACTGAGTGGTACTCTGAAGGAAGAGTTCCAAGGCACACATTAAGAGCTGACATAGATTATGCTTTGGCTGAAGGATTAACTGCTTATGGTATTATTGGTGTCAAAGTCTGGATATTTAAAGGTGAAATTATGGAACACGATCCCTCAGGAAGAGATAAAAGAATTAGTGAAGCTCAAGAAAATTCTTCAGGTATTAGAAATTGAGCATAAAGTTATAGGAGAAAAAGATGCTTCAACCCAAGCGAACAAAGTTTCGCAAACAACATAAAGGTCGCATACATGGGAATGCTAAAGGTGGGTACGAGATTAACTTTGGTAATTATGCACTTAAAGCCATTGAACCTGATAGAGTAAATGCAAGACAAATAGAGGCTGCTAGAAGAGCTTTAACTAGGCACATGAAAAGGCAGGGTCGTGTCTGGATTCGTATCTTTCCAGATGTGCCTGTAACCGCCAAGCCTATTGAGGTTAGAATGGGAAAAGGTAAAGGATCTGTAGATAGGTGGGTTGCAAAAATAAAGCCAGGAAGAATAATGTTTGAGGTTGACGGAGTAGCTGAGGATGTGGCAATGGAAGCACTGAGATTAGCTGCTATGAAATTGTCAGTTAAATCTAGATTTGTAAAACGTGAAGATTGGTAGTTGTAGGATATCCTATGAAGATTGAAGAACTTAAAAATAAAACTTTAGATCAGTTAAGAAGCATTTTGATTGATTTAAAAAAAGAATCTTTCAATTTAAGATTTCAGAAAGCTAATGGTCAGTTGGAAAATACTGCTAGAGTTAAAGTGGTTAAAAGAAGCGTTGCTAGAGTACTGACTCTTATCAATAATAAAATTAAAAATGAGTCGGAGAATTAATTAGATGCCAAAACGTATTTTAAGAGGACAAGTTACAAGTGATAGTAATGATAAAACAATAACTGTGCTTGTAGAGCGCCGTTTCACACATCCGGTTCTAAAAAAAACAATTCGTAAATCAAAAAAATATAGAGCTCATGACGAATCAAACAAATTTAAAAATGGCGATATTGTAAGAATTCAAGAATGTTCTCCTTTTTCTAAATCAAAAAGATGGGAAGTGTTGACAAATTAAAAATACTTTATATTAAGTTAAATCGAAACCGTGAGGAATAGCCTCGAAGGTCGGGAGAAAAAAAATGATCCAGATGCAAACAAATTTGGATGTCGCAGATAATTCTGGCGCAAAAAAAGTGCAGTGTATTAAAGTCCTAGGTGGAGCAAAGCGAAAATATGCTTCTGTTGGTGACGTTATAGTAGTATCAGTAAAAGATGCAATCCCTAGAGGAAGAGTAAAAAAAGGGGACGTTAGAAGGGCTGTTATAGTAAGAACAGCCAAAGAAATTAAGCGTTCTGATGGTAGTACAATTAAGTTTGATAAAAATGCAGCAGTTATGCTAAATAATGCTGGTGAACTTATTGGAACTAGAATTTTTGGTCCTGTAGTTCGAGAACTAAGGTCAAAAAACTTTATGAAAATTGTTTCCTTAGCGCCGGAGGTTCTTTAATGCCATCTAAAATTTTAAAAGGTGATAAAGTATTTGTATTAACAGGTAAAGATAAAGGAAAAACTGGGGAAGTCATTCAGATTTTTACCAAATCCCACAGAGCTTTAGTTTCGGGCATTAATATGTCTATTAAGCATACAAAGCAATCAGAGAAAAATGCTGGTGGTAGAATACCTAAAGAGGCTCAAATACATATTTCAAATTTAGCTTTGATAGATCCTAAAAATAATATTGCTACAAAGGTTGGATTTAAGTTAGTTGATGGAAAAAAGGTTCGTTTTGCTAAAAAATCTGGAGAATTGATTAATGGCTAACTATGTTCCAAGACTTAAAGAGAAGTATTTAAAAGAAATCCGTACTGGATTAAAAGAAAAGTTTTCCTACAAAAATGATGTGATGATACCTAAATTACAAAAAATTGTATTAAATATGGGTGTTGGTGAAGCAGTTGGAGATAGTAAAAAGATCAAAAGTGCCCACGCAGACCTTAGAATTATATCTGGGCAACAGCCATTAATAACAAAGGCAAAAAAATCAATAGCCGGTTTTAAAGTTAGAGAGGAGATGCCACTAGGTGTTAAAGTTACTCTTAGAAGAGATAAAATGTACGAATTTTTAGATAGGTTGATTACTATTGCAATGCCTAGAATAAGAGATTTTAGGGGTGTTTCACCCAAGAGTTTTGACGGAAGAGGTAATTATGCTTTAGGGATAAAAGAGCATATTGTTTTTCCAGAAATCGATTTTGATAAAGTGGATTCCATTTGGGGATTAGACATAGTTTTATGTACTAGTGCTAATAGTGATGATGAGGCAAGAGAATTGTTAAGAGAATTTAATATGCCTTTTTATAATTAATTTAGTGTTGGAGATTGTGATGGCAAAGGTATCAATGATAAATCGTGAATTAAAAAGGCAAAAACTAGTGAAACGATTTAATAATAAAAGATTAGAGCTTAAGAAAATTGTTAAAGATAAAGATTTACCAATGGAAGAAAGATTTAAAGCTCAAATAAAGTTAGCTAAATTACCACCAAACTCATCTCCTTCAAGACTACATAATAGGTGTAAAGTTACGGGTAGACCAAAAGCTTTTTACAGGAAATTACAAATGTCTAGAATTGCTCTTAGAGACTTAGCTTCTAGAGGTGAAATTCCTGGTATGATTAAATCTAGTTGGTAAATGAGGAGAATCGAATGGTTATGAATGATCCAATTGGTGATTTACTTGCAAGGATTAGGAATGCTCAAATGAGAAACAGAAACGACGTTATAACGCCTGCATCCAAATTAAGAGCTTGGGTATTAGATGTTCTTCATTCGGAAGGTTTTATTCGGGGGTACAAGGCTGTAGAAAGTGATGATGGTAAGAATAATATTGTTATTGATTTAAAATATTTTGATGGTGAGCCAGTTATAAAGGAATTGAAGAGAGTTTCCACACCTGGTAGGCGTGTTTACACTAACGTAAAAAATATACCAAAAGTAAGGCAAGGTTTAGGTATAGCTATAATATCAACTCCTAAAGGAGTTATGTCTGATAGTAAAGCGAGAGCTACTAATGTAGGTGGCGAAATACTTTGTACGGTTTTTTAAAGGATAAAAGAATGTCAAGAATTGGGAAAAAACCTATCATTGTACCTCAAAATGTTACTGCAAACATCGATGGTAATAAAATTGAAATAAAAGGACCAAACGGTTTAAGAGATTTTCATGCATCAAAAGAAGTTGAAGTTAAGCTTGAAGATAATCAAATAGTTGTAAGTCCAAAGAATTTATCAAAGAAATCTAGGCAGCATTGGGGAATGAATAGAACTCAAATTGCTAATTTAATTGAAGGTGTTACAGTTGGCTTTACTAAAAATTTAGAGTTGAACGGAGTTGGCTACAGAGCAGCATTACAGGGCAACACCTTAAAATTGTCGTTGGGTTATTCTCATGAAATTGATTTCGAAATACCTAAAGATGTAAAAATTACTGTTCCCAAGCCGACTGAAATTAATATCAATGGAATTGATCAGCAAATAGTTGGTCAAGTAGCTGCCAATATTAGAGAAAAAAGAAAACCAGAACCATATAAAGGTAAAGGCATAAGATATAGAGATGAGTATGTCTTTGCTAAAGAAGGTAAGAAAAAGTAGGAACTTCTAGATGTCGAATAATAAAATAAACTTGTTTAAAAAAAGAAGATTAAGAAATAGAAATAAAATTAAAAGAGCTAAAAACACAAGAATTAGAATGAGTGTTCATAGATCTTCAAAAAATATTTATGTTCAGCTTATTGATGATAGTATTGGTACTACTTTAGTGTCTGCGTCTTCTAGAATGTCAGTATTAGGCAAAGATATGAAAAATACTAAGGAAACAGCAAAACTAGTTGGAAAAGAAATTGCTCAGAGAGCAAAGAAGTCAGGAATATCTGAAGTGTATTTTGATAGGGGAGGGTTTCTTTACCATGGTAGAGTAAAAGCTTTAGCTGATGCTGCAAGAGAAGGTGGCCTTAAATTTTAGGAGAAAATTAATATGGCAAGGGATTCTAGTCGTAAAGATAAAAAAGAGCGGGAAGACTCACCGGAATTTTCCGATAGATTAGTTGCAATCAATAGGGTTTCAAAAACAGTTAAAGGTGGAAAGCGCTTTGGTTTTGCAGCTCTGGTTGTTGTTGGTGATCAAAGAGGCCGTGTTGGTTTTGGTAAAGGAAAAGCGAAGGAAGTTCCCGAAGCTATTAGGAAGGCTACTGATCAAGCAAAGACACAAACCATGCGAGTGCCTCTTAAAGAAGGTAGAACATTACATCATGATGTAAATGGTAGGCATGGGGCAGGCATTGTTGTAATGCGAACAGCACCACCAGGAACTGGTATTATTGCTGGAGGTCCAATGAGAGCAGTTTTTGAAATGTTAGGTATTCAAGATGTTGTAGCAAAGTCTATAGGCTCACAGAATCCTTACAATATGGTTCGTGCAACTATTGATGGTCTAAAAAAAGAAGTAAGTCCGAGGATCATTGCTCGTAGAAGGGGTAAAAAGCTTTCTGCAATTGTTGTGAAAGATGAAGAGCAAAAGGAATTATCAGCATAACTTAAAAGTTGGGTAAAATTATGGTAAATAAAATTTATGTAAAACAGATTAGATCACCAATCAGAAGACCTGATGTTCAAAGAAAAATACTTAAAGGTCTTGGTTTAAATAAAATGAATAAAACTTCTGAGTTAATTGATACACCTTCTGTTAGAGGAATGATTAATAAAATAAAACATTTGGTTCAAGTCGTAGAAAAATAATTATTTGGTGATTTAATTTTTAGCTGAGAAAAAATAATTTTAGATTTAGAGATATTAAAATGAAATTGAATGAATTAAGAGAAAAAAAAGGCGCTTTTAAAACAAAAAAAAGGGTAGGCAGGGGTCCTGGATCTGGTGTAGGAAAAACATGTGGTCGCGGTCTTAAGGGACAAAAATCTAGATCAGGAGTTTCTCTTAATGGTTTTGAAGGTGGTCAAATGCCAATATACATGCGACTCCCTAAAAGAGGGTTCAATGTACCTAATGCAAAAAAATATTCTGTAGTTAATGTTGGGGTACTGCAAGACTTTATTGATAGAAAAAAAATAAATCCTGAAAATGAGATTAATGAGGAGACTTTATGTTCTTCTGGTGTTATATCAAGAAATTTTGATGGTATTCGTCTTCTTGCTAAGGGAGAGTTAAAAACCAAAATTATTGTCAAGCTCACTGGAGCTTCCAAAGGTGCAATCTCTGCTATAGAAAAGCATGGTGGAACTTTTAAAAAATTATCTTAAAGTTTATTTTGTTTTTAATTTTCTTGTATTGTAAAAAGAAAAAAGGTTAAAAAGGGTTATAAATGCCTTCTGCAGCAGAACAAATGGCAGCAAACTTGAGTTGGGGATCTTTTGGTAAAGCAAAAGACCTTCAAAGGCGAATTTTTTATGCTTTAGGGCTTTTGATAGTCTACCGAATCGGAACATATATCCCAGTTCCAGGTATTGATGCATCGCAACTCAGATCCTTTTTTGAACAAGCCAATACTGGTATTGGTGGTATGCTTAATATGTTTACTGGTGGTGCAGTGGGAAGAATGGCTATATTTGCTCTTGGTATAATGCCTTACATAACATCTTCAATTATTATGCAGCTTTTAGCATCAATGGTTCCCCAGTTGGAGCAACTAAAAAAAGAAGGAGAACAAGGTAGAAAAAAAATAAACCAATATACTAGGTATGGGACTGTTGTTCTTGCTTTTTTTCAAGCTTATGGAATTTCAGTAGGATTAGAAAGTCAAGGCTTAGCATCAGATCCAGGTTGGTATTTTAGGGCATCCTGCATAATTACACTAGTCGGAGGCACTATGTTTTTGATGTGGCTTGGTGAACAAATAACTGCCAGGGGTATAGGAAATGGTATATCATTAATTATTTTTGTTGGTATTGTCGCAGAACTTCCATCAGCGCTAGCGCAGTTTTTTGCATCTGGAAGATCAGGTATTATTAGTCCAATAGTAATTTTTTCAGTTATTCTTATGGTCATTGTAGTAATTGGTTTAGTTGTTTATTTAGAGCGTGCCTTGAGAAAGATAAATATTCAATATCCAAGAAGACAAGTAGGTATGAAAATGTATGGTGGGGATACTTCAAATCTACCAATTAAGCTTAATCCCTCTGGAGTAATTCCCGCAATTTTTGCTTCCTCTCTTTTATTACTACCAACTACTGTTGTTACTTTTGCCCGAGATGATAGTGATGGGTTCTTATCTTATGTAGCTGCATATTTAGGTCCTGGTCAGCCATTGTATTATGTTTTTTTTGGTGGGATGATAATATTTTTTACATACTTTTATACACTTAATGTTGCATTCAAGCCTGATGATGTAGCTGATAACTTAAAAAAGCAGGGAGGATTTGTTCCTGGAATACGACCTGGTGAAAGAACAGCTAAATATTTAGAATATGTTGTTGTTAGAATACTTGTACTAGGTTCTGGTTATCTTGCAGCAATTTGTTTGCTGCCTGAAGTTATGAGGTCTCAATTCGCAATTCCTTTTTATTTTGGAGGGACTTCCCTTTTAATTGTTGTTTCTGTCACTATGGATACTATTACTCAAATTCAATCTCATATGTTAGCATACCAATATGAAGGTTTGATAGAAAGATCAAAGATACGTGGTTCTACTAAAAGAAATAAGAAAGGAAAAAGATGAACAATATAATTCTACTTGGACCTCCTGGAGCAGGAAAGGGGACACAAGCTAGAACTTTATGTGAAGCATTTGGATTTGTTCAATTATCAACTGGAGACATGTTGAGAGAAGCTAAGAAAGATCAGTCTGAATTAGGAAAAAAAGTTGCCAATATTATGGCAAGAGGTGAGTTGGTTACTGATGAAATAGTGATAGGACTTATCGAAAAAAAGCTTACAAATGAAGAAAATAAAAAAGGATTTATTTTTGATGGATTTCCCAGAACTCTAGCACAAGCTGATGCTTTGGGAGATTTGTTGGAAACAATTGGTCAAAAACTGGATCATGTAGTAGAATTATATGTGGATGACGAAAAATTAGTTAAGCGTATAATTGGGCGTTTTACTTGTTCAGCTTGTGGAGAATTATATCACAAAACTACCAAGCCTCCTAAAAACCCTAGTATATGTGATACATGCGGTAGTAAAGACACTTTTAACTATAGACAAGATGATAATGAAGATTCCTTAAAAATTAGACTGCTAGCTTATTATAGAGATACATCCCCGCTGATTGGATATTATCATGCACATAATAAATTAAGAAAAGTTAATGGTCTTGGAAGTGTTGATGAAATTCAATCTAAGATAAGGAATGTATTATTATAATTTTAAAAGAATTTCTTAACTATGAACTTGACGAAGTGAATTCCTTGGATATAATCCGCAAAAATATTTGTATTATTTAATTACACAATCTTTAGTTAATTCTTAAAATTAAAAAAAACGGAGCAAAATTTGGCTAGAATAGCTGGTATAAATCTACCTACTGGTAAAAGAGTTCCAATAGCTTTAACTTACATACATGGTATAGGAACAAATACTGCAACAAAAATATGTACAGAGCTTAAAATACCTTTTTTAACAAAACTAAATGAACTTGATGATATACAATTATCATCAATAAGGGATTATATTGACTCTAAATTGATGGTAGAAGGTGATTTGAGAAGAGAAAAATCCATGAACATTAAAAGATTAATGGATCTAGGATGTTACCGTGGCTTAAGGCATAGGCGGGGTCTTCCTGTTCGAGGCCAAAGAACTCATACTAACGCTAGAACTAGAAAAGGTCCTGCAAAGACTATCGCTGGAAAGAAAAAATAGGATAGACAAACTATGGCTGTTGATAAATCGAGAACAAAAAAGAAAGTTAAAAAAAATATTTCTACGGGTGTTGCTCATATAAATTCTAGCTTTAATAATACTAAAATTTTGATTTCTGATGCACAAGGTAACGCAATAGCTTGGTCGTCAGCAGGAACTATGGGATTTAAAGGTTCAAGAAAATCGACTCCTTACGCTGCGCAAATGGCTGCTGAAGATGCTGGTAAAAAAGCTCAAGACCATGGAATGAAAACACTAGAAGTAGAAATACAAGGTCCTGGTTCTGGAAGGGAATCAGCTTTGAGAGCTTTGTCTGCAGTTGGTATGATAGTTACTTCAATAAGAGATGTTACACCAATGGCTCATAATGGTTGCAGACCACCTAAGAGAAGAAGAGTTTGAAATATATGTTTCATATTAGTTGAACTTTTTAAAATTATTATAATTTAAACCCTCGGGCGTAAAAAACTTCTGGATTAGGTTTTTTACAGGAATGGAGGAACTTATGATCCATAAAAATTGGCAAGAATTGATTAGACCATCTAATGTTTCCATTAAACCAGGTGATGATCCAAAGAGCAAAGCAACTATTGTAACTGAACCTCTCGAAAGAGGATTTGGACTAACTTTAGGTAATGCCCTCAGAAGAATATTGTTATCTTCATTACAGGGTGCCTCAATAGTTTCAGTACAAATAGACGGTGTTTTGCATGAATTTTCTTCATTAGCTGGTGTAAGGGAAGATGTAACTGACATCATTCTTAACTTAAAAGGGGTTTCTGTATCAATGGAAGTTGAAGGTCCAAAAAGATTATCTGTGAATGTAAAAGGGCCTGGGATTGTCACTGCTGGAGATATTGAAGAATCAAATGGAATAGAAATATTAAACAAGGATCATATTATTTGCCACTTGGATGATGGAGTTTCTTTTTCTATGGAGCTAACTGTAAATACGGGAAAAGGATATGTAGCGGCAGATAAGCAAGTTTCTGAAGATAATCCAATTGGAGTAATTACAATAGATTCTTTGTTTTCTCCAGTAAAAAAAGTCTCATATAATGTTGAACCAACAAGAGAAGGTCAGGTTTTAGATTATGACAAACTTACTATGGATATTGAGACTGATGGCTCAGTCACTCCTGAAGATGCGCTAGCTTTTGCTTCTCGAATATTGAAAGATCAACTTGATGTATTCATTAACTTTGATGAGCCTGAAGCTGACATACGTGATGAAGACGAAGATGAGCTAGAATTTAATCCATTGCTTCTTAAAAAAGTTGATGAATTAGAATTGTCCGTTAGATCTGCTAATTGCTTAAAGAATGATAATATAGTCTATATTGGAGACTTAATCCAAAAAACAGAAGCAGAGATGTTAAGAACTCCCAATTTTGGAAGAAAGTCTTTGAATGAGATAAAAGAGGTTCTTACAGGTATGCAATTACACTTAGGAATGGATGTCACTGAATGGCCACCTGAAAACATAGAGGAATTATCAAAAAAATATGAAGATCAATTTTGAGGGTTGATAAAATCTATTAGAATGTTAATAGTCTAAAAATATTTTTTTAGTTATTTGGATAAAGTAATGAGACACGGCAATAGTAATCGTAAGTTAAACAGGACGCATGAACACCGTAAAGCAATGTTTGCAAATATGGTTTGTTCGTTGATTGAACACGAACAGATTCAAACCACACTTCCAAAAGCAAAAGAGCTTAAAAAAATTATTGATAAATATATAACCCTTGGAAAAAAAGGGTCTCTTCATTCAAGAAGACTGGCTATATCTCGTTTGAGACAAAATTCAGCAGTAACAAAGCTTTTTGAAATCTTGGCTCCACGATACAAAAAAAGAAATGGGGGATATTCAAGAGTTTTAAAAGCTGGTTTCAGATATGGTGATGCTGCTCCACTTGCAGTAATTGAATTAATAGATCGCGACATCTCTGCTAAAGGTGCTAAAGATAAAGAGCTTGAAGAAATAAAAGACGATAATCCTCAAGAATAATATTTGTTTTTAATAAAATTCAAAAAAATCGGACACTGATTATATTTTTTGTATATAATATAATCTATAATGAGCGACTTATTTGATTTTGAAGAAAAAAAAGATATTAATAATTCATTAAAACCTTTACCAGATAGATTGCGCCCAAAATCTGTTACAGAAATCTTAGGGCAGGATCATATTACAGGTGAAACTGGGCCTATAAATTCAATAATTAAAAATAATAACTTGTCTTCCATAATTTTTTGGGGCCCTCCTGGTACAGGTAAAACTTCAATAGCTAGAACTATACCAAAAGAATTAATGAATAGTCATTTTCATGAAATAAGTGCTGTCTCTTCGGGAACAAGTGATTTAAAGGAATTATTTAAATTAGGTAAAGATATATCATTGAGTGGTAAAAAATTAATTCTATTTGTTGATGAAATACATTATTTTAACAGATTACAACAAGATATGTTTTTACCTTATATTGAAGAAGGAACTATTGGATTAATAGGTGCTACATCACAAAACCCCAGTTTTCAACTTAATGCAGCCCTTTTATCTAGATCTCTGGTATATCAATTCGAAAAATTATCTGAAGATACTCTTAAAAAAATAATTTTGCGATCTGAAAAATTTTTAAAAAAAAAATTACCCTTAGATAGTGAGGGTAAGAAAAATTTAATTCAGATGAGTGGTGGGGATGCAAGAGTTTTAATTAATCTAATTGAGCAAGTTTTTAACATTAATAGGAAAATTAGTTCCAAGGATTTGAATGAGATACTTTCATTAAATATACCAAAGCATGATAAAGCTGGGGATAACCATTATGGTTTAATTTCTGCTCTTCACAAATCTATAAGAGGTTCTGATCCTGATGCAGGGTTATTTTGGTTAGCAAGAGCTCTTAATGCTGGTGAAGATCCTTTTTATATTTTTAGAAGACTACTTAGAATTTCAATAGAAGATGTAGGTCTTGCAAATCCTGAATCTCAAAGATTAGTTTTGGATTCATGGAACACATATGAAAAATTAGGATCTCCAGAGGGTGATATTGCTTTAGCAATGAGTGTGATCCTATTATCATTATCACCGAAATCTAATGCTGTTTACTTAGCAGATAAAGAATCTCAAAAATTTGCAAAAAAATATAGTTCAGAACAACCACCTAAACATATCCTTAATTCTCCGACCAAATTAATGGATCGTTTTGGTTATGGTGCCGGTTATGAGTATGATCATGATTCAAAAGTTGGATTTTCAGGGCAGAATTATTTTCCTGATGGATTTAAGCGACCGATATTTTATTATCCTGTTGAGCGAGGTTATGAAAGAGAATTAAAAAAAAGAATTACATATTTTTCAAAACTGAGAAATAAGTTTCAAAATAATGGCAATTAAGTCGGAGGAATATTATTAAAAATGAGTAACAAGGTAAAACCATTGATTGTTACTACTGAGGAAGCAGGTCAGAGATTAGATAAATGGATAAAGTTTCATTTCAGTAATATTTCTAAGATTATGGTAGAGAAGTTATGTAGAACAGGTCAAATTAGAGTTGATAGTGCAAGGGTAAAACCTAATATTAAATTATTTGAAAACCAGTTAATAAGAATTCCAAATTTTATTCGATATAATAACAAAAAAATAGATAAAGTTTTTACAAACAGAGATACTGATTTATTTAATAAATTAAAAGAAGCCATTGTGTATGAGGATGATTATTTCTTAATCTTTAACAAGCCGTTTGGTTTGGCGGTACAAGGGGGATCCAAACTAGGTAACGTTCATTTAGATGGGATTCTTCCTTTGTTTTCAAAAAACAAATTTTCTCCACCCAAGTTAGTTCATCGTTTGGATAAAGAAACTTCGGGTATTTTAGTAGTTGCTAAAACTTCCAAAAGTGCAAGTGAATTTTCAAAATTAATGGTAAATAGAAAAATCTTAAAATCTTATTGGGCATTGGTGACCTCTCCACCCAAAAATAAGTCAGGAATCTTATATAATCCATCATCAGATACATTTTTATTAAAAAAAGATCTTATTGAAAAATATTGTCTAGATAAAGAATTCCTTAAAGCTAAATTATTTACTTTAAATTCAGAAAACAAGGAAACTGTTTCAACCTATAAAGAAATAAAGGTTCAGGATAATTTTTCTTGGCTAAAGCTTTGGGCAATTACTGGTAGAAAACATCAATTAAGAAAACAACTTGCTCATATTGGTTGTCCTATAATTGGGGATGATAAGTATGGTCAAAAAGAAAAAATTTTGAGAAATAACATAAAAGAAAAACTTCAACTGCATGCTAGGGAGATAATATTTAAAAACCCAATAACAGACAAATTAATAAAAGTAAAATGTTCGCCCCCTGATCATATGAAGGAATTTTTGAACACAAGTAAAATTAACAAATTCTGATCAAATTTATTTAAAAAATGATATTGAAGAAAAAGAAATTTTGGACGGCAATTAAATTGAAAAAAAAAGAATCTAAATTTGGGATTCTTTTAGATAAAAATTTACTCAAGACACCTCAAAAAAAAGATTGTTTAATATCAAACATCAGAATAGCAAAAGATTTATTAAAAGAATGGTCCTCCATTCAGGAGGACATAAATTTTCATAATATGCCTGTTACTCAGATTTGTTTTGCCTCTTTAGACAGAAAAAGAAAAGAAAAAATAATTCTACTTAATAAACTTACAGAATATGGGATGACTGATTTATTATTTTACAGGGATACTTCTGGGACAGAATTGGAAAAGTTACAATCAAAAAAATGGGATAAATTATTAGATTGGATCCAAAATGATTTGGATTTACATTTTAAAATTGTTAACGGAATAATGCCTGTTGAACAACCAAAAGAAAACTATAATACTTTCTTTAATGAACTTGAGAAATTAGATTGTATTTCATTAACAGCTTTAAGTGACATAGTAACATTGTCAGGTTCTTTAATACTTGGTCTTTTGTTATTAAAGAAAAAAATTATATCAAAGCAAGCTTGGTCTTTAGCAAAAATAGATGAAGAATGGCAACGCTCAAAGTGGGGGACTCTTCCGGAGCAAGTAGAAGATGATGAATACAAAAAGAATAAATTTTTAATCTCTTGTAAACTTATCAATCTATTAAATTGACTTAATTAAGAATCACTTAATTTAAAAATATTAATCTTTAAATTTTTTATTATCCTTAAATATTATTTTAAAATATTATTAACCCATTGTTTTATATATATTTTTTATTAATTCAATAAATATCAAATAAAGGGTAGAAAAAGTTTGTTTAATGCAGTATTTTCACAAATTATTTTGGTATTACTTTTAATCAAAATTATTTTTAATTTAAAAGGGGAAATTATGAGAAAATCACTTTTTATAGTCTTGTCTTCAATTCTATTAATTGTAGGCGGGCAGGCTGCTTTTTCTGGCGGTCATTCTGTGACATTGGACGATGTCAAAGCACGTGGAAACTTATTATGTGGCGTTTCAACAGGTGCTCCTGGTTTTGCTACAATTGATGATTCTGGAAAAGATGTAGGATTTGACGTTGATTATTGTCGCGCATTAGCAGCTGCAATTTTTGGTGATCCAATGGCAGTAAAATTTGTAGGATTAACATCTGCAGTGAGATTCACAGCTCTAGCAGCTGGTGAAGTGGATATTCTTGCTAGAAACACAACATGGACTTACAGCAGAGATACAGACCTTAAGCAAACCTTTTTGGGTGTCAACTACTATGATGGTCAAGGTTTTATGGTTAAGAAGGATCTTGGTGTTAATTCTACTCTAGAATTAGATGGTGCAACAGTCTGTATACAAGTTGGAACAACAACAGAACTTAACCTAGCCGATTATTTCAAAGAAAATGGAATGAGTTACGAACCTGTGCCAACAGCTGATAACGCTGAGTCTCAACAGCAGTATTTAGCTGGTGCTTGTGATACTTACACAACTGATGCTTCTGCACTTCACGGAACAAGAGTAAACTTAGAAAATCCTGATGATCACCTTGTATTACCAGAAATTATTTCAAAAGAACCTCTTGGACCTCTCGTAAGACATGGAGATGACAATTGGGCTGATATTGGTAGATGGGTTTTAAATGCTCTTATTATCGCTGAAGAAAAGGGTATTACCAAAGCTAATATAGATAGCTGGAAAGATACTAAGGACGCAGAAATTCACAGATTACTTGGTACTGGTGATGATGATATTTTAGCAATGGTAGGACTTCCTAAAAATGCTATGTACAATGCAATTAAAGCTGGTGGTAACTATGGTGAGATTTTTGAAAACAACCTAGGTGCTACAAGTGGAATTAATATTGAGAGAGGTGTTAATGCTTCTTGGACTAAAGGTGGAATTCTTTATTCACCACCATTTAGGTAATATATAAAATTGATTGGGGGCGGCTTTATAAAGACGCCCCTTTTTTCTTTCATGATCAAAATTATGTGAATTTATGAAAGCTTCTGCGCCACCAAAAACTGAGAGCTTTAAATTAAGTATGTTACTTAGTGATACCCGATATCGGGGAACGTCACTTCAAGTAATTACTTTTATAATTTTTGTAGCTGTGTTTTTCTGGTTGGTTGATAATACTTTAAAAAATTTAGCTTTATTAGGTAAAGATGTAAGCTTCAATTTTTTGTTCCTCAGGGCGGGTTATGATATTAATCAGCGTTTAATACCTTACACTAGTGATAGCACTCACGGAAGGGCGGCTTTTGTGGGAATTTTAAATACCTTGCTGGTAGCTTTTGTAGGATGTTTTTTTGCTACAATTTTAGGTTTGTTTGTTGGTATTTTAAGACTTTCAAAAAACTGGTTAGTAGCTAAATTAATGTCAATTTACATTGAAGGTTTTAGAAATGTCCCTGTTTTGCTTTGGATTGTAATGATATTTGCTCTTCTAACTGAATTTACACCAGCTCCAAAGGCATTTAAGGGGGCTGATCCGCAAGCTACTATGTTACTTTTTGACAGTATCGCAGTAACAAATAGAGGTACTTATTTTCCAGCACCAATATTTGGTGAAGGATCTTTTTGGTTACTCTTAAGCTTTATATTATCTATACTCATAGTAATTTTCATAAAACAGTATGCAAATAAACAGAAAAAAGAAACAGGTAAAAGTTTACCAACTTTTTGGATAAGCATATTAACAATTATTTTGCCTACATTGGGTTTATATTTTTTAATAGGGAAACCAATTTCCCTTGAATATCCTTATCTTAAAGGGTTTAATTTTAAAGATGGAATACATTTGAGAAATTCTTTTCTTGCTCTTACTTTGGCTTTGGCATTATATACTTCTGCTTTTATCGCTGAAATAGTTAGGGCAGGTATTTTAGCCATATCCAAAGGGCAGACTGAGGCGGCAGCTTCCTTAGGATTAAGACCAAATAAAATTATGAACTTAATAATTTTACCTCAAGCACTCAGAATAATAGTTCCTCCATTGATATCAAATTATTTGAATTTAACAAAAAATTCATCACTAGCAATCGCTGTAGGTTATATGGATGTAAGAGGTACTCTTGGTGGTATCACCTTAAATCAAACTGGTAGAGAGTTAGAATCAATGTTGTTGTTAATGGGTTTCTATTTGTGTGTATCTTTACTAATTTCATCAGTAATTAATTACTATAATAGATCATTTCAAATAGTGGTGAGATAAGTTGTCTAAACTAGCCTTTGTTCAAAAAAATAAAATACCACCTTCTCCGGCGCCTATATCTGAAGTTGGTATTATTGGTTGGTTAAAACAAAATTTATTTTCAAGTTGGTTCAATACCTTACTAACGTTACTATCTATTTATTTTATTTTTATTATTTTAAAAGATTTTATTCCTTGGGCATGGGGTGGTCATTGGGATACAAAATCTCTAAGAGAATGTTTAGACTTAAATCCTGACGTAGCTTGCTTTTCAGTCTTAACTGCAAGATGGAAGCAATTGCTTTTTGGGTTGTATCCTGCAGAAGAATATTGGCGTCCAACAGTCACGTTTATACTTTTAATTTTTTCAATCATCCCTATTTTGTTTCCAAAGTATTTTCGTTTTTTTTGGTTTTCAATAATTTATCCAGGATTAGCTATTTGGTTGCTTTGGGGTGGGTCCATATGGGGTGTTGGAATAGTTTATATTGGGTTTTCTCTAGGAGTTTTATTATTTATATTGCTATTGAGAAATATTACCAGAAATATGGTTATTGCTGGAATTAGTTCTATTCTTTTTGTAATTTTATTTTTTATATTTTTTTCCAATTATCTTGTTAATATTTTAGATATAATCATCCCAATTTCATTACCTCCTGTAGAGTCTCTTAAAATGGGAGGTTTTACGTTATCCTTGATAGTTGGAATAACTGGTATAGTTGCTTCTTTTCCAATTGGTATTCTTCTAGCACTAGGAAGGCAGTCAAATTTGCCAATTATAAAAATGATATGTGTAGGTTTTATTGAGTTTATTAGAGGAGTACCCTTAATAACCTTACTTTTTGTGGCTTCTGTTTTACTAAATTATTTTTTACCACCTGGAACTAACTTTGATATAGTTTTAAGAGTAATAATTATGGTAACGCTTTTTTCTGCAGCTTATATGGCTGAAGTTATTCGAGGAGGTTTAGCAGGATTACCATTAGGACAACATGAGGCATCTGCATCTCTAGGATTAACATATTGGCAATCTCAACGTCTAGTTATTATGCCTCAAGCTTTAAAAATCTCTATTCCAGGGATTGTGAATACATTTATTGGATTGTTTAAAGATACAACACTTGTATCAATTATTAGTTTAAGAGATCCTGTAGGTCTAGCTTCTACAATTAGAGCGGATCAAACATGGAATGGTATTTACTGGGAATTATATGTAGCTATTGGTTTAATGTTTTTTGTGGTTTGCTTTGGTATGTCACAGTATTCTCAATATTTAGAGCGTAAATTAAAGACAGATAAGTAGTAGAATGGTAATTTTAATTTAGAAGGATATATAAAAATGGAAAAAACCAAAATAAATATCACTGATGAGGTTGCTATTCACATTTCAGAGATGAATAAGTGGTATGGAAATTTCCATGTTTTGCGGGATATTAACCTTGAAGTAATGAGAGGTGAGCGAATAGTAGTATGTGGGCCGTCTGGTTCTGGAAAATCTACACTTATTAGATGTATTAATCGGTTAGAAGAGCATCAAAAGGGTCGTATCATTGTCGACGGTACTGAATTGACTACTGATTTAAAAAACATTGATAAGATACGCTCAGAAGTAGGAATGGTCTTCCAACATTTTAATTTATTTCCTCATTTAACTACATTAGAAAATTGTACATTAGCGCCTATTTGGGTAAGAGAAACTCCAGCTAAAGAGGCGCAGGAAATTGCTATGGAAATGTTAGAAAAAGTAAAAATCCCTGAACAAGCTAACAAATATCCAGGTCAGTTATCGGGGGGGCAACAACAGAGAGTAGCAATAGCCAGATCATTATGTATGAAGCCCAGAATAATGTTATTTGATGAAGTTACTTCGGCACTTGATCCTGAAATGATCAAAGAAGTTTTAGACACGATGATACAATTAGCAGAAGATGGCATGACTATGATTTGTGTGACGCATGAGATGGGTTTTGCAAGACAAGTTGCCGATAGAGTCATATTTATGGATGATGGGCAAATAGTAGAACAAAATGAACCTGAAAGCTTTTTTAATAAACCTCAATCTGACAGGACGAAGTTATTTCTAAGCCAGATACTAGGACATTAGTCTATTTCTTCTCTTATTAATGTACCAACCCCATGATCTGTAAAAAGTTCTAATAAACAAGCATTTTGTATGCTTCCATCAAGAATAACAACTGCTCTCACACCTTTTTCAATAGCGTCTATTGCAGTATTAACTTTTGGTATCATTCCGTCTTTAATTATATTTTGATTTATTAATTTTTTAATTTCTTTTAAAGGGGCTTTTTCAATCTTTTCACCATTTTTATCTTTTACCCCTTCAACGTCTGTTAATAAAAGTAATCTATCTGCCTTTAATGCAGAAGCTATACTTCCTGCCATTGTATCTGCATTAATATTAAACGTTTCACCTTTCTCATTTGTTCCGATTGGAGAGATTACTGGTATAAAGTCATTCTCTACCAAAGTAGTAATTAATTTAGTGTTGATAAGAATTGGTTTCCCAACAAATCCCAATTTTGGGTGATCTTTTTCACAAATTACTAGAGAAGCATCTTTTCCTGAAATTCCAACGCCATTGCCCCCTTGACTATTAATCGATGAGACTATGTTTTTGTTCAGATCACCAGATAAAACCATCTCTACTATTTTAACAGCACTTTCATCAGTAACACGTTTTCCATCAATGAAATTAAAACTTACTCCCCATTTTTCTAGGGCACTATTTATCATAGGCCCCCCACCATGGATAATTATTGGGTTAACCTTACATTGCTTCATTAAGACAATATCTCTTGCAAATGACGACAGATTTTCAATGTTACTCATTGCAGCACCACCTAATTTAATAACTATTGTAGCAGAGTCGTATCTTTTTAAATATGGTAGTGCTTCAGAAAGAGTTTTTGCTGAGGTTATCCAATCGATTTTGTCATAATCCTGCATTATTAATCCCTTGTAAGAATTTATTATGTCTAACTGAAAATTTTACCAATTGACATTCTTAAAGTTTCAATTCCAATATTTTTTTTAGTAGAGGTTAATATAACTTCTGGAAAAGCATTTGCAAATAAGGATAGCTTAGTAAAAGTGATTTTTTTGATTTTTTCAAATTCCATTGGTTTGATTTTATCAAATTTTGTGAATATTACCTGAAAAGTTATTGCAGCCTCTTCTAAAATTTTCATAAGATCATCATCACTTGGTTTAATTCCATGCCTGCTATCTATTAAAAGAAATACTCTTCTCAAGTTATTACTATAAAAAAAATAATCTTTTACCATTTTAAACCATGCTTGCCTTTCTTTTTTTGATACTTTTGCATAGCCGTAACCAGGTAAATCAACTAAGTGCTTATTATCTCCAATTCTAAAATAATTTATTTCTCTAGTTCTGCCAGGATTTTTTGATGTTCTCGCTATTGATTTTCTACCAGTTAAATAATTTATCAGTGAAGATTTACCTACATTTGATCTGCCTGAAAAGCAAATTTCTATAAAATCTCCACTGGGCATATCATGAAATGATTTTATTCCTTTAACAAAATCAATATGTGCTGTAAAAAGCTTATCAAAGCTCTTTTCTTTATCTTCTATAATATCATTTCCAATATAAAATTGGAATTCTTGTTTTTCCGTAATCACATTATTCAGATTTTTTAAATGATTTTAAGATATTTCCAAAAATATCTGGTTTTACTCCTTGTGAGTACATAATAATATATTGTTGTCCAAATTGAATTAGATTATTTGCAACCCAATATATTACTAATCCTGCTGAAAATTGACCTAACATAAACATAAAAACCCATGGCATCCAAGCAAATATCATTGCTTGTGTTTTATCAGTAGGAGCCGGATTTAGTTTTTGTTGCAACCACATTGTTACACCCATCAAAATAGGATAAACACCTATAGAAAATATAGAAAATAAACTTGTTGGGTCAGGTGGGGAGAATGGTAATAAGCCAAATAAATTCATATACGAAGTAGGATCAGGCGCAGATAAATCCTTTATCCAGCCAATAAATGGTGCATGTCTCATTTCTATTGTAACAAACAAAACTTTATATAAAGAGAAAAATACGGGTATTTGTAATAAAATGGGTAAACATCCAGCAACAGGATTGACCTTTTCTTTTTTATATAAAGCCATTAACTCCTGCTGTAATTTAGCTCGATCATCCCCTGCATTTTTCTTAATTTTTTCCATTTGAGGTTGTAAGTGCTTCATTCTAGACATTGATACGAATGATTTATATGAAAGTGGGAATAATAAAGTTTTTATAAAAAGGGTTAATAGAATTATTGACCATCCCATATTATGAGTGAAACTATTAAACCAATCTAAGAGGAAAAAAATTGGTTTAGTTAGATAAAAAAACCAGCCCCAGTCAACTGAGTCTACAAAATTTTCAATATCTAGAGATTTTTGATAAGACTTAATAGTATTAACCTCTTTTGCACCAACAAATAGGTTGGTTGTCACAGAGGCACTTTCATTAATATTAACTTGTACAGGAGGTAATCGCATCCATACTTCAAAATTATCAGAGGAAGGAAAATATCTTTGGTCCATTTTAAATGTTTGACCTGCTTTAGGAATTAAAGTGGACATCCAATATTTATCAGTAAAACCTATCCATCCATTTTGTTGAATTTCTCGAGTAATTTCTTCTCTCGAAAGATCTTCAATATCTCCATAATTAGTCTCTATTAGTTCTCCATCATGCATCCCAACAACACCTTCATGAAGAATATAGAAACCAATAGTATCTGGTTGACCGTTTCTTGTTAAATTTCCATATGGATACAATTGAATATTTTCAGAACTACCATTGATTACAGATTGAGAAATTTCAAACATATAATTTTCGTCAATTGATATAGTTTTTTCAAAAATAACACCTTTTTTATTTTTCCAGCTTAAAGTTATTGGGGAATTTTCTGTTAGAATGCTACCAGATTTTAAGGTCCAAATAGTACTAGAATTTGGGGTTTCACCTTCATCTAAACCTTTCATTCCAGCCCAGCCATGAAAGGCATAATATGGATTTTTAGTTCCATCAGGTGACAATAAGGTGACATTATTAGAACTTTCTTTTAAAGTTTCACGATATTTTTGCAAGCTAAGTTCATCAATTCTTCCACCTTTTAACCAAATAGAGCCTTTTAGATTTTTTGTTAAAATTTCTACTCTAGGTGCAAATGTTTCTTCAGAGTTTTGGGACGTGCTATCATTTAATTCTGATATTTCATCATTTGATAACTTTTTATTACTTCCAGTTATAGTTTGACTGGTTTGATTTTCTGATGTCACTATCTCCTCAGGGATAGGCTCTGGAGGGAATAGAAACATCCAAGTTAGTAAAACAAGAAAGCTAAGCGCTGTAGCTAATATTAGATTTTTTGTTTGTTCATCCATAAAACACTCATCTATATTTTTTATTTATTACGGAATAAAGATTTAATAAAAATTTACAACCTGTTTCTGTCAAGATTAGCGAAATTAAATAATGATCTATCCAATAAGTGGCTAGGTCTACTATTTGATAAAGCTTTGTACATTATTTTCTTCCTTCCTGGAAAATCTAACTCCCATTGTTCAAGCATTTTTTTTATCTTTTTTCTTTCCAAACCGTCTTGACTGCCACAAAGATCACATGGAATTATTGGAAATTTCATATGATTAGAAAATCTTTCACAATCTTTTTCACTTATACTTGCTAAGGGTCTTAAAACTAATAAGTCCCCTTCATCATTAATTAATTTTGGGGGCATTGAGGATAGTTTTCCACCATGGAAAAGATTGAGAAAAAAAGTCTCTAAAATATCATCCTGGTGATGTCCCAGGACAACCGCTGTACATTTTTCTTCTCTAGCTATTCTATAAAGGTGTGCCCTCCGCAATCTTGAACAAAGTGAACAGTAAGTTTTATTTTTTTGAATTTTATCTTTAACAATAGAGTAGGTGTTTTGATATTCAATTCGATTAGGCACTCCTATTCTTTTCAAAAATTTGGGTAATACTGTTTTGGGAAAATTTGGTTGACCTTGATCTAAATTACAGGCCAGAATTTCTACTGGTAACAGTCCTCGCCACTTTAATTCAATTAAGCAAGCTAATAATGTAAAACTATCTTTACCACCAGATAGACAGACTAACCATTTTGCACCTTTCTCTATCATTTCAAAATCATAAATGATATCTTTAGTTTTCCTAACAATACGTTTTCTCAATTTTCGAAATTCAAGACTATTAGGGCAATTATAAAATATGGGATGTATTTCTTCTTTTGTATCAATCATTTTTAATTTTCTTTTTTGGGACAGGATCATAACCAAATCCACCAAACGGATGGCATTTTAATATTCTTTTCAAACTTAATAATGAACCTAAAAAAATACCATGAACAAGTATAGCTTCTTTGCAATATTGTGAGCATGTGGGCTCAAATCTACAATTACGTCCTAAAAGAGGACTTATACAAATTTGGTATAGATAAATTGGGATGATTATTAATTTTCTAATTTTTTTCAATCTTTTTAAATTCCATTTTATGTAATTTAGATAAAGCATCTTTTAGATTTGATTCAAGAATTTTAAACGATATTTCTTCAGTAGTTTTTTCTTTTCCAATCAAAACATAATCCCAGCCTTTTAAGCCCTCAATAGGAATGATATTTTTTACTAAGGCTCTAAGTCTTCGCTTTGCTCGATTTCTTTTTACTGCATTACCCACCCTTTTTGAACAAGTGAGACCATATCTAATTTGGTAGGGATCAAAATTGCATTCTTTCTTTCTACTTCTTCCTTGAATAATAAAACCAGGTGTAACAAATTTTAATCCTGTTTTCATTTTTAAATAATCACTTTTTTTTGTGATTTTAACAAGTATAGGTTTTGAGCTATCCATTTTAGCCACCCAACTTTAAGAAAAAATAGTTAGATATAAATTCTCAAAATATAATATTTTTATTTAATAATTAACGAAGAGTTAAGCTGAAAGATTTTTGCGTCCCTGTGCTCTTCTTTTATTAATAATCTTTCGACCATTTGAAGTAGCCATTCTAGAACGAAAACCATGTCTTCTTTTTCTAACAAGATTACTTGGCTGATAAGTCCTTTTCATATTGCACCTTCATTTAAATTTATAACAGACACCTTTTATTATGCATATTGTACGGTGTCAATTGTTAACTATATCTGAATTAAAGTTTTACATTAGATAGCAATTCAAATATGTATAAATATAAATTATGAAATTTTTTTAACATTTTGATGATTAGATATCTAATCCCAATAATTTTTCTTTTAACAATTTTATTTTCAAGTCTTTTCTTTGATTACTGGAATTTTGTTTTTAAATTAACTGTAAATAATCTATCAGAGTTACTAATTTTTGTAGAAAATAAATTTCTTTTATCTTTAATGTTTTTTACAATATTATATTTAGTTTCTACAGCACTTTCTCTACCTATTGGAACTTTTCTTACTTTCTTAGGAGGTTATATTTTTGGTGTTTTCATTGGATTCTTTTTAGTTGTAATAGGGGCTACTTTAGGAGCAGTTATTTTATTCTTAATAATTAAAATTGGTTTTATAAAAAGCGTAGAAAGTATTCAAAGGAAACCTGGACTATTAAATAAAATTAAATTGGGAATTGAGAAAGATATCTGGAGTTATTTATTCTTCATCAGATTTTTTCCTGTTTTCCCTTTTTGGTTTGTTAATATTGCTCCAGCAATACTTGGCGTTAGATTTTTTCCATATTTAGTAACTACTTTTTTTGGTATAATGCCTGGTACATTATCCATAATAATGATTGGATCTGGGGTGGAAGATATTGTAAATCAAAAAGACGATTTCAATTTGGATGTTTTTGAACAAAAAAAATTTTTGGTGGGTTTATTAATACTTAGTCTTATTTCTATTTTACCTATTTTCCTGAAGAAATTTAATTTACTAAAACTTTAATTTTATAATTTATAAAAATTTCTTGATTATACTCAAAGCTTAAGTTAGTTCTTAAATAATGCACCGGTAGCTCAGCTGGATAGAGCACCTGACTTCGAATCAGGTGGTCGGGGGTTCGAATC
>ENA-OSEY01000590-OSEY01000590.1-marine-metagenome-genome-assembly--contig:-NODE-590-length-26256-cov-7.033118_pt1 | contig 26256 bp, 20 predicted proteins | sample MGYA00248465_ERZ534230 | MGnify/ENA primary metagenome ERZ534230 (study PRJEB26409, sample SAMN06344110) | marine metagenome | isolation source: Sea water from surface | place: Atlantic Ocean:Southern...
ACGCAGAGAGGAATTCTCATCTCTTAGTTCTCTGGAGGTTATAAGCTGACCTATTTTGTATTTAGTTGAGTCAGCTGGATCAATGATAACCTTTTTCTCAAAAATACCATCATTAACACTATTAAATATCAATTTATCTACTTTCTCATCCTGTAAGAAGCTAGTATCCCCCGGATCAATAATAATCACCTTTTGCATCATCTGTCTTACTATCACCTCAATGTGTTTATCATTAATTTTCACACCTTGTAGCCTATAAACTTCCTGAATTTCATTCACTAAATAGTCCTGAACTTTTGTAGGACCTTTTATTGATAAAATGTCAGCTGGAGTAATTGCCCCATCCGAAAGAGCAGTACCTGCTTTTACGTAATCATTATCCTGAACAAGAATATGCTTGGAAAGAGAAACAAGATATTTTTTCTTAGTTCCATCTTTGGACTCAATAAAAATTTCTCTATTTCCTCTCTTTATACCTCCATATGTTACAACACCATCAATTTCACTTACAACTGCAGGATTTGATGGGTTTCTTGCCTCAAATAGTTCAGTAACCCTAGGTAAACCTCCAGTTATATCTCTAGACTGTCCAATCATTCTAGGAATCTTAGATAAAATGGTACCAGGATTTACTTTATCTCCTTTATCAACTGATAAGTGAGCTCCTACAGGTATATTATATGACTTTTCATCACCGGAAGATTTAACAATAATTGCTGGGTTTTTAGTTTTATCTCTGCACTCAACAATTACTTTTTCCTTGTGTCCTGTCTGCTCATCAAATTCCTCCTTAAATGTCAAGCCTTCTTCAATAGACTCAAACTCAACCTTACCTTTAATTTCAGATAATATGACAGCATTGTATGGATCCCAGCTGCATATTGTATCACCCTTCTTAATTTTCTGTCCATCTTTTACTTTTAGATAAGATCCGTAAGGAACAATGTTTGAGATTAGTGTAACACCTTTTCCATTAACAACTTTAACCTCACCACTTCTTGCCATTACAACTACAGCTTTATTTCCTTCACTATCTTTTGTTGGAACCGATCTGATTCCATCAAAAATAACCTTACCCTCAAACTTAGCCTTGATAGTTGCATCAACAGCAATATTAGATGCAGTACCTCCAACGTGGAATGTCCTAAGAGTAAGCTGTGTACCAGGCTCACCAATAGACTGGGCAGCAATTACACCAACAGCTTCTCCAACGTTAACCATTTTCCCGTTAGCAAGATTTCTTCCATAACATTTTGCGCATGCACCCCTTTTTGTCTCACAAGTTAGCACCGACCTTATTTCAATTTCATCAATACTAGTTTGATCAATCTTATTGGCAATCTCTTCATTAATTTCCTCTCCAGATTCAATTATTAGTTCGTTTGTTATAGGATCATACACGTCGTGAACAGTTACCCTACCAAGAATTCTCTCAGATAGCGGTTCAACTATATCTTCATTATCCTTGAGTGCACTTACAGTTACACCTCTAAGTGTTCCGCAGTCCTCCTCGTTGATAATAACATCTTGAGCAACATCAACAAGTCTTCTAGTTAGATAACCAGCATCAGCTGTCTTCAGTGCTGTATCCGCTAGTCCCTTTCTTGCACCGTGGGTTGAAATAAAATATTCAATTACGTCAAGACCCTCTTTAAAATTAGATAGAATAGGGTTCTCAATAATTTCACCAACAGATCCAGATAGATTTTTTTGAGGCTTTGCCATCAGTCCCCTCATACCACCTAACTGCCTAATTTGTTCTCTTGAACCTCTTGCACCTGAATCCATCATCATATAAATTGGATTAAAACCCTGTCTATCATCCTCTAACTGATTCATAAGAGTTGTAGTAAGTTTGGTATTAGCCCTAGTCCATATATCAATTACTTGATTATATCTTTCATTGTCAGTAATGAGACCCATATAATAATTATCCCATACAGTATTTACCTCTTTTTTAGCAGTATCGACCATTGATTTCTTTGCGTCAGGAACCTGAATATCTCCAAGACCCATTGATAAACCACCCTCATAAGCCATACTAAAGCCAAGCTCTTTAATATCATCTAAAAATTGAGCTGTTCTTGCTATACCACAAATTTTATATACAATTGAAATTACCTGTTGTAGTTTTTTCTTTGTTAAAAGTTCATCAATATATCCAACTTCTTCAGGAATTAAAGTATTGAAAAGTACTCGACCAGCAACAGTGTCTATAACTTTAGATTCAAAAGTTCCATCGGATTTACGAATATTAGCTCTTAGTTTTATTAAAGCATTTTTTTCAACTTTGCCCTCATTAAGAGAAATAACAACTTCTTTAGCATTTGAGAAAATCGAACCTTCACCTTTAATTGGAAATTCTTTTGTTGATTTTCTGCCTTTAGAAACATAATATAAACCAAGTACCATATCCTGAGATGGAACTGTAATTGGTGCGCCATTAGCAGGATTCAAAATATTATTTGATCCAAGCATAAGTAACGATGCCTCAATGATTGCTTCGTGACCTAATGGTACATGGACAGCCATCTGATCCCCGTCAAAATCAGCATTAAATGCTGTACAAGAAAGAGGATGTAATTCTATGGCTTTACCTTCAATTAATTTAGGCTGAAACGCCTGAATACCTAATCTGTGGAGCGTAGGAGCTCTATTTAACAAGACAGGATGACCTACTAAAACATTTTCAAGAATATCCCAAATCACAGGTTCCTTCCTATCAACTAATTTCTTTGCAGATTTAACGGTCTTAACAATTCCTCTCTCTATCAACTTCCTAATTATGAAAGGTTTAAATAACTCCGCAGCCATATCTTTTGGAAGACCACACTCATGCATTTTTAGTTTGGGTCCAACCACAATTACAGATCTTCCTGAATAGTCAACTCTTTTTCCTAAGAGATTCTGCCTAAATCTACCTTGCTTTCCTTTAAGCATGTCCGTCAAAGACTTCAATGACCTATTACCGTCTGATCTCACTGCATTTATCCTTCTTGAATTATCAAATAATGAGTCAACAGCTTCTTGAAGCATTCTTTTTTCATTTCTGAGAATAACCTCTGGAGCTCTAATCTCAAGTAACCTTTTTAATCTGTTGTTACGAATTATTACTCTTCTGTAAAGATCATTAAGATCTGAAGTTGCAAATCTTCCACCATCTAGCGGAACTAAAGGTCTTAATTCAGGTGGAATGACCGGAATCATTTTTACAACCATCCATTCTGGATTATTCTCAATATTTTCTCTAGAATCTCTGAAAGATTCTATTACTCTCAGTCTCTTAAGTGCCTCAGCTTTACGTTGTTGGGATGTCTCATTGGCAGCTTTATACCTTAAATCAACAGACAATGAGTCTAAATCAATCTGTGATAAAAGCTCACTTACTGCTTCTGCACCCATCTTTGCTACAAATTTGTTTGGATCATCATTTGGTAAAACGTGATTGTCTTTTGGGAGTGAATCAACTATATTAAGGTATTCCTCCTCAGTCAATAGATCCATTTTTTGACACCCATCTTCTTCCTTCAGTCCTGGGTTTATAACAACATATCTCTCGTAATAAATAATTTGATTTAATTTTTTTGCAGGTATACCAAGCATATAACCGATCTTGTTAGGAAGAGTTCTAAAGTACCATATATGAGCTACAGGAACTACAAGCTCAATGTGACCCATTCTCTCTCTTCTGACCTTTTTTTCGGTAACTTCAACACCACACCTATCACAGATAATACCTTTGTATCTAATTCTTTTATATTTACCACAATGACATTCCCAATCTTTTACAGGACCGAATATTCTTTCACAAAACAATCCACCCATCTCTGGTTTGAAAGTTCTATAATTGATAGTTTCTGGAGCTGTAACTTCTCCAAAAGAGTTCTCTAAAATTGATTCAGGTGAGGCTAAACTCACTATAATTTTAGAGAAGTCGCTTGATTTAGTTGTATTCTTTGATATCATATTTCAAATTGTTATTTCATTGTTATTTCTAGTGCTAGGCCTCTAAGCTCATGAATCAAAACATTAAACGATTCAGGTATTCCTGGAGGTTGCATATTATCTCCTTTCACAATAGCTTCATAAGCTTTTGCTCTTCCAATTATATCATCAGATTTAATTGTAAGTATTTCTTGTAATATGTGAGAGGCGCCAAATGCTTCCAATGCCCATACCTCCATCTCACCAAACCTCTGTCCACCAAACTGTGCTTTTCCACCTAAAGGTTGCTGAGTTATTAAAGAGTAAGGACCTATAGATCTTGAGTGCATCTTGTCATCAACGAGATGACCTAGTTTCAACATATAAATTACACCTACCGTTACCTGCTGATCAAACTTTTTACCTGTAGATCCATCATATAAGTCAGTTCTACCAAATGAAGGAAGACCAGCTTCTTTAAGCTCTTTGCTAACTTCATCTGCTGTTGCCCCGTCAAAAATTGGGGTTCTGTACTTCTTATTCAAGTTCAAACCAGCCCAACCAAGCGCGGTTTCGTAAAGCTGACCAATATTCATCCTGGAAGGAACACCAAGTGGATTTAGTACTATGTCGACTGTAGATCCGTCTTCGAGGAAAGGCATATCTTCCTCTTTTACAATTCTAGCAACAACTCCCTTGTTACCATGTCTTCCAGCCATCTTATCTCCAACCTTTAATTTTCTTTTCTTTGCAACATAAACTTTGGCCATCTGAACAATTCCAGGAGCCAATTCGTCACCAACTTCTAGAGAAAATTTTTCTTTTTTAAAGTTAGAAGCTAAATCGTTTCTTTTAACAACATAGTTTTTTACAGCTTGAGAAACTAGGCTGTTAATTTTTTTATCCTCAGTCCAGTCTTCTAAAACAACATCTTGTATCAAGCTAGACTCCTCAGGTACATTTAAACTATTTATGTCATAATATTTGTTTTTTGAAGGAAAGAGCTTGTCGGTGATTATCTTCTTAGTAAACTTAACACCTGGCTTAATGAGTTCCTCACCATATTTGTGACTGACTCCGTTAGTCTTTTTATTATTTAATAGCTTCTCAAACTTACCTATTAACTTTTCTTTAAGTTCAATTAAAGATTTCCCATAATCAGCTTTAAGTATATCAATTTGCTTTTTAGCAATTTTCTTTGACTCTTTATCCTTTTTTTGTCTAGTAAACAATTTAGTGTCAACAACTACTCCGTTCAGGGATGGAGGAGCTTTAAGAGATGCATCTTTAACATCTCCAGCTTTGTCACCAAATATTGCTCTAAGTAGACGTTCCTCTGGAGTTGGATCACTTTCTCCTTTTGGTGTTATTTTACCAATAAGAATATCGCCTTCTTTTACCTTAGCACCAACACGAATTAGCCCAGTTTCATCTAAGTTACTGATAGCATCATCACTTACATTAGGAATTTCATTAGTAAACTCTTCCTCACCCCTTTTTGTATCTCTCACCTCTAGTTTAAATTCTTCAATGTGTAGAGATGTGAATATATCCTCCTTTACAACTTTCTCTGAAATAACAATCGCATCTTCAAAATTATATCCTTTCCAAGGCATAAATGCTACTTTAAGATTTCTACCTAAAGCAAGCTCTCCATTTTCAGTAGCAAACCCTTCACATATAACTTGACCCTTTTTGACTTTATCACCAACTTTTACGGTTGGTGTTAGATTTATACAAGTATCTTGATTCGTTCTTCTAAATTTAATCAAATCGTAAGACTTTGAGTTCTCATCAAAAGAAACAAGCTTTTCACTTTTATCTAAATCATATTTTATCTCAATCTTGGTTGAGTCAACATATGAAACTGTACCCTTACCTTCCGCTACTATTGTGGATCTTGAATCTTTTGCAACCCTATATTCCATACCCGTTCCAACAATAGGAGATTCTGGCTTCATTAAAGGTACTGCTTGTCTCATCATATTAGAACCCATTAAAGCTCTATTTGCATCATCATGCTCTAAAAATGGGATTAACGAGGCAGCAACTGAAACGATCTGGTTAGGAGCAACATCCATATATTTAAGATCTTTATCCTTAGTCAGTGGGAAATCGCCCTCGTACCTTGCTTTGATAGTCTTATCAACAAATGAACCATTATTCTTAAGAGAAACATTAGCTTGAGCAATGAATGATTGATCTTCATCTTCAGCAGTCAAATACTGAATTTTTCCAGATAAATCTACTTTTCCACCTTCTACTTTTCTGTAAGGAGTTTCAATAAAGCCCATATTATTAACCTTAGCATGAACACATAGTGATGATATAAGACCAATGTTTGGTCCTTCTGGAGTTTCTATAGTACAAAGTCTGCCATAATGAGTATAATGTACATCTCTGACTTCAAAGCCTGCTCTTTCCCTTGATAAACCACCAGGACCAAGAGCTGACATCCTTCTTTTATGAGTGATTTCAGCTAGAGGATTGGTTTGATCCATAAATTGAGACAACTGATTAGTTCCAAAGAAAGAATTTATAACAGATGTAAGAGTTCTAGCATTTATTAAATCAACTGGTTTGAAATCTTCATTATCTCTAACATTCATTCTTTCCCTTATGGTTCTAGCCATTCTTGCGAGACCAACACCAAATTGTGAATAGAGTTGTTCACCGACTGTTCTAACTCTTCTATTACTTAAATGATCGATGTCATCAACAACAGTCTTTGCATTGATTAAAGTAATCAAATACTTAACAATTAATATAATATCTTCGTTGGTGAGAACTCTAACATCGTGGTCGGTGTTTATATTTAGTTTCTTATTTATTCTATATCTACCTACTTCTCCTAAATCATACCTTTTGTCACTGAAAAATAAATTTTGAATAATTTCTCTTGCAGTCTGTTCATCAGGCGCTTCAGTATTTCTTAACTGTCTATAAATTTCCTCTAACGCTTCTTTTTCTGAGTTAGATACATCTTTCTTTAAGGTGTTGTAAATGATCTGATACTCACCAGCATTAATATCTTCCCTGTGGATAGTTACAAAAGGAGCTTCAGAATTAATTATAGTTTCGATGTCTTCTTCCTCAAGGACGTGATCTCTATCTAAAATTAGTTCGTTTCTATCTACAGAAATAACCTCGCCGGTATCTTCATCAACAAAATCCTCAACCCAAGTCTTAAGAACTCTAGCAGCTAACTTCCTTCCAAGAGCTTTTTTAAGATTAGTTTTTGTTGACTTAACTTCCTCCGATAGCTGGAATATGTCTAAAATATCCTTATCTGATCCATATCCAATTGCTCTGAGTAGCGTGGTTATTGGGAACTTTTTCTTTCTATCTATGTAAGCATACATAACATTATTAACATCAGTAGCAAACTCAATCCATGATCCTCTGAATGGTATGATTCTGGCAGAATACAAAGGTGTACCATTTGTGTGTTTGCTTTGCGCAAAAAAGACACCAGGTGACCTGTGAAGTTGAGATACGATAACCCTTTCAGCACCATTTATAACAAATGAACCTTTGTTAGTCATGTATGGAATATTACCAAGGAACACCTCCTGTTCAATAGTTTCAAAATCATCATTATCCTCGTCATTGCATATGAGCCTTAACTTTGCTTTCAAAGGAAGCGAGTACGTCAGACCTCTGTCAATACACTCGTTTACAGAATATTTAGGTGGGTCTACAGTATAATCGATGAACTCCAGAACAAAATTATCTCTTGAGTCGGATATAGGAAAATTCTCAATAAAAACCTTAAATAGGCCTTCGTTATCTCTATTTTCAGGTGCTGTCTCTAACTGAAAAAAGTCTTTATAGGACTGTAACTGGACATCTAGAAAATCTGGATACTCGATTAGATTAGTAAGTTTTGAAAAATCGATTCTGCTTGACAAGTCTTTCAATGTGTTATGATTTTATAATATTATACAAGCCGTAAATAAATATTACGGAAATTAGTTAATAATGATGTCTAAATTAGCTTAATTCAACTTCAGCACCAGCTTCTTCTAACTGCTTTTTAGCTGATTCTGCTTCCTCTTTAGGAACACCCTCTTTAATAGCTTTAGGCGCACCATCAACCATATCCTTAGCATCTTTTAAACCAAGTCCCGTAATTTCTTTAACTAACTTAACGACTGCTAGTTTAGAAGCACCCGCGGACTTTAATGTAATATTAAAATTGGTTTTTTCTTCAGCCGCATCCCCACCAGCGTCTCCACCTGCTGCACCTCCTGCAACTGCAACTGTTGCTGCCGCTGCTGGTTCAATACCATATTCGTCTTTTAAAATATTTGCTAGTTCACTAACATCTTTAACTGATAGATTAACTAATTCTTCAGCTATTTTCTTTATATCTGCCATTTTATAATAATTTAAATTTAATACTCTATTCTTGTTTGTTTTCAAGTGCTTTTACAACACCTGATATTTTATTTTCAGAACTTTTCAGTAATGAAATAATATTTTTTGCTGGAGATTGAAGTAAAGCAACAATATCCCCAATAATCTCTTCTTTTCCTTTTAATTTGGATAATGAGTCTAGGTGCTCATCACCAATAAAAAAGTCTGATTCTATGGAAGCGGCTTTTAAGGATGGATGATCAGAATCGTTGTCTTTCCTAAACTCTTTTAGGACTTTAGCTGGTCCACTAGGATTTTGACCAGCGAATAATAATCCTGAAAATCCTTTAAGAACATCCCCATCAGTTATCTGAGAAAAATCTTCATCTTGCTCTTGTAGAGCTTTTTTAATAAATGTATTCTTAACTACTTTGTATTCTACATCTCTCTTGAAACATTTCTCCCTGAAAGCATTTACCTGAGCAACTGTCAATCCAGAAGCATCTAGTAAATAGAAAATATTATTCTCTTTGAACTTATTAGTCAAATCTTTTACTAAATCAACTTTACTTTCTTTTCTCATAATAATCTAATTTGCAAAAGCGCTACTATCAATTTTAATTGAGCTACTCATGGTACTTGATAAACTCACGCTCTTAAAATAAATACCTTTTGAAGAAGATGGTTTTAACTTTTTAATGGTGTTAAGAAGTTCAGTAGCATTTTCTTCAATTTTTTTGGATTCAAAAGAAACCTTAGCAACTGCTGCGTGTATAATGCCTGATTTATCAACCTTAAAATCGATCTTGCCCTTCTTAACATCTGTAATTGCCTTTCCTATCTCATTTGTTACTGTACCTGACTTAGGGTTAGGCATTAAACCTCTTGGGCCAAGAACCTTACCTAACTTACCAAGCTGAGCCATTAAGGTAGGTTGAGTTATGATAACATCAACATCAGTCCAACCTTCATTAATTTTTTTAATGTATTTTTCGAGTCCTACGTGGTCAGCCCCTGCTTTTTTAGCTTCTTCCTCTTTATCGGCAGAACAGAGTGCAAGTACTCTAATCGTTTTACCTGTTCCGTGAGGTAAAGATACGACTCCTCTAACCATCTGATCAGCTTTCTTTGGGTCAACACCTAATCTAACATCAAGATCAACAGATGCATCAAACTTTGTTGTTGAAATTTCCTTTACAATCTTTGAAGCTTCTGATATACTGTAGATTTTTTCAGTATCATACTTTTCAAGCGATAGTTTTCTATTTTTTGTTATCCTTGTCATGTTAGTTTAAATTTTCAGGAAAAGTCCCTTTTACTCTTACACCCATACTTCGGGCAGTACCAGCAATCATTTTCATAGCTGAACCAACTTTGAAAGCATTTAAGTCTTTCATTTTTGTCTCAGCAATATCTTTAACCTGATCCCATGTAATTGAAGCCACCTTGTTAAGATTTGGCTGATCAGATCCTTTTTTCTTGTTAGCTGCTTGTAGAATTAACACAGATGCTGGTGGTGTTTTAATCACAAAGTCAAATGACTTGTCTTTATATATTGTTATTACAACAGGCAGAACCTGACCTTTTCTATCGTCAGTTCTTGCATTAAATTGGTTACAAAACTCCATGATGTTTATACCCTTACTACCCAAAGCAGGACCAACGGGAGGTGCAGGATTGGCTTGCCCACCTCTAACTTGTAACTTTAAAAAACCATCAACTTGTTTAGCCATAAATATTAACTTGATTTTTCAACCTGGTAATAGTTTAATTCAACAGGTGTATTTCTACCAAATATTTTTACAGTAACGTTTAATTTTTTTCTATCTTCAAAAACTTGAGATATTGAACCAGTAAAACCGCTAAAAGGTCCGTCCATTACTTTTACATCCTCACCAACAACAAATGGTGATAACATAACCTCATCTTCACTATTAACATCATCGAATTTCCCAAATAATCTATTTATTTCAGCTTCTCTGAGAGGAATTGGAACTCTTGATGACCCGGTTCCTGAACCTAAGAAACCAATAACACCAGGAACATTCTTAATCACGTGTTGTACTTCTCCGTGTGAAAAATCGGCAGAAACAAGCACATATCCAGGGAGATAATTTCTTTCTTTAATTTTTTTCTTACCATTCCTCATAACGTAAACTTTTTCATAAGGAATCATAACCTCAGGGATAAACTTTTCAAGCTTGTTTCTGTTAATTTCTTTTTCAAGATAAGTTTTAATCTTATTCTCTTTACCACTAATAGCCCTCAAAACGTACCAATTTAAACTCATATCAAACTATTAAAAAGTATCGTAAAAAAAAGTCATTATATTCTCGAAACCTAGGTCTATTAACCCGATAAATAGAGCAAAGATTAGGGATGCAACAAGCACAAGCCAAGAACTACTTTGAAGACTACTTAGGCTTGGCCAGGTAACTTTATTTACCATTTCTTGATAAGATTCAGATATTAAAACAACTAATTTATTCATATCAAAAAAATTAAAAGCCCTAGCACGGGTGGAGTGACTCGAACACCCAACCAACGGTTTTGGAGACCGCTACTCTACCAATTGAGCTACACCCGTATAACTAAAATGCAGGCCAACGGCCTGCAAATTTAGAATAATTGTTATTATTTAACAAATAATAAGTTAAATAAATAATATTAATAAAAGTTTTAAAATTTAGTCTAAAATTTCGGTTACCTGACCTGCTCCAACTGTCCTTCCACCCTCTCTGATAGCAAATCTTAATCCTTGTTCTAGTGCAACTGCGTTGATCAACTTAACTTCAATTGTTAAATTGTCACCTGGCATAACCATTTCTACCTTATCTGGTAACATGATTTCTCCTGTAACATCAGTTGTTCTCATGTAAAACTGAGGTCTATACTTATTAAAGAAAGGAGTATGTCTTCCTCCTTCTTCTTTTGATAAAACATATACCTCTGCTTTGAAATGCGCATGTGGTGTTACAGAACCAGGCTTACAAATAATCATTCCTCTCTTAATATCAGTCTTTTCAATACCTCTTAAGAGAAGACCTGCATTATCACCAGCTTGTCCCTTATCTAAAATTTTTCTAAACATTTCAACACCAGTAATTGTTGACTTTAAGTCTTCTGCACCCATACCTATAATGTCTACTGCATCACCGGAGTTTACAATACCTCTTTCAATTCTTCCTGTTGCAACTGTTCCTCTACCAGTGATAGAAAATACATCTTCAACTGGCATTAAAAAGTCTTTGTCAGTTTCCCTTTCTGGCTCAGGAATATATGAATCAACATGACCCATTAGCTCCATGATTTTTTCAACCCATTCAGCTTCTCCGTTTAATGCACCAAGTGCAGAGCCTTGTACTACAGGAATATCATCACCTGGAAACTTATAAAAGTTCAGAAGCTCTCTAATTTCCATTTCAACCAACTCAAGAAGTTCGGCATCATCAACGAGATCAACCTTATTAATAAAGACAACTAGTGCAGGAACACCAACCTGTCTTGCCAAAAGGATATGCTCTCTTGTCTGAGGCATAGGTCCATCAGTACCAGCTACAACCAGGATACCACCATCCATTTGTGCAGCACCTGTAACCATATTTTTTACATAATCAGCGTGACCTGGACAATCAACGTGGGCGTAATGTCTATTATCAGTCTGATACTCAACATGAGCCGTGTTAATTGTTATACCCCTTTCTTTTTCTTCAGGAGCATTGTCAATTTGTTCAAAATCTCTTTTTTCTGCTAATCCTTTGTCAGCAAGGACTTTAGTAATAGCAGCTGTAAGAGTAGTTTTACCATGATCAACATGACCTACTGTCCCAATATTCACATGAGGTTTCGATCTATCAAAGGATTCTTTAGCCATAATTTTAAAATTTAACTCAAATTTAACTTATTTAAATAATAATTCAATTTTTTACAATCATTATTGAGCCGATGACGGGAATTGAACCCGTGACCTCTTCCTTACCAAGGAAGTGCTCTACCTCTGAGCTACATCGGCTAGAGAGCGGGCGAAGAGATTCGAACCCTCGACCTACAGCTTGGAAGGCTGTCGCTCTACCAACTGAGCTACGCCCGCTTATTATCATAAAAAGTGGGGGGAGCAGGATTCGAACCTACGAAGACATAAGTCAACAGATTTACAGTCTGCCCCATTTGACCGCTTTGGTATCCCCCCAACTAACTTTACAATGTTTTGCCTATTTAGCTCAAAGGTCAGCAAAATTATATTGTTTTTTATTTATAACAAATTTTTACAACAATTTGTAATAACAAAAATAACTGCAACTCGAGTTACATAATTACATCTATTTATAATTATATTAGTTATTAAATTATGAAGTACTCAAGAATTCTACTGAAGTTAAGTGGAGAAGCTCTAATGGGAGAAAAGGGATTCGGTATTGACTCTAGTTTATTAGAAAAGTATTCAAACGAAATTAAAACTATTCATGAAAAAGGCATAGAAATTGCTGTAGTTATCGGTGGAGGTAATATTTACAGAGGTATCGAAGCACAAGAGTCTGGAATTAATAGAGTTCAAGGGGATTATATGGGTATGTTAGCAACATTAATTAATAGTATGGCTCTACAAAGTCATCTAGAGAAATTAGGTTGTGATACCAGACTTATGTCAGGTTTTAACGTCAATCAAGTATGTGAACCATTTATAAGAAGAAAAGCAATAAGACACCTTCAAAAGAGAAGAATAGTAATATTTGGTGCAGGCCTTGGTAAGCCATATTTTACTACTGACTCTACAGCTAGTTTGAGAGCTATTGAAATCGAAGCAAATATTGTTTTAAAGGGTACAAGAGTCGATGGAGTGTATAGCTCTGATCCAGAAAAAAATAAAGATGCTATTAAGTTTGAAGAATTATCATTTAATGAGGCTTATGAAAAAAATCTAAATATTATGGATATGACAGCATTTACTTTATGTAAAGAAAATAGTCTTCCGATAATTGTATTTGATATGAATAAACCAGGTAATCTCTCAAATTTAATAGAAGGAAAAAAAATTGGAACATTAATTTACTAATATGGAAGAGATACAATTAATATTAGATGACACAAGAGAAAGAATGGAAAAATCAGTGCAGTTTCTTGTATCAGAATTAAAGAAGATAAGGGCAGGAAAAGCATCACCAAGCATGTTAGATGGGATATCAGTTGATTATTATGGAGCTCCAACCCCTTTAGTTCAAGTTGCATCTATTACTTCACCTGATCCTAGAACATTATTTATAAAACCTTGGGAAAAAACAATTATTCAAGATATTGAAAAAGCAATTATGAATAGTGAACTTGGTCTATCACCCCAGAACGATGGAGAAAATATAATTATAAATATACCTGCTCTAACAGAGGAGAGAAGAATGATATTAGCTAAACAAATAAAATCTGAGGGAGAGAAAGGAAAAATAAGTGTTAGGTCTGTAAGGAAAGAGTCAAATGAATACTTAAAAAAACTTTCAAGTGAAGGCGTATCCGAAGATACAATTAAAGACGGAGAGAACGAAGTTCAAAAAATTACCGATCAAAAAATAAATAAGATAGAAGAGATTATAAATAAAAAAGAGGAGGAGATTAAAACTATCTAGATATATAAATTCCTTTCCTTTATAAATCTGTTTACCTCTTTTGGTACGTATCGTGAAATATCAGATTTATTTTTTACTAAATGTCTAATTTCTGTTGAAGAAATATCGTAAAAATTATCTAACACATCATCCAGACTTTTACTTGATCTCGGATAAGAGATTATTTTAAAATTTGACTTAATATAAGAAGAGTTTTTCCAGGTATCTATTTTTAAAAAATTATCTTCACCCATAATTATTGAATAATTATTTGAAGGAAATTTTTTTTTAATTTCTTTCAAAGTAAGAAAGGTAAAATTTGGCTTTTTCATTTTTAATTCAATGTCTAAAACCTTTATATACAGAAATTGGTCAATAGCTTCTTTGATCATATCCAGTCTTAAATATTCATCAACAATTTGTTCTGATATTTTATGAGGACTAAGTGGAGAAATAACCAACCATATCTCATCAATAATTTTTTTTTCGAATAGTTTTTTACAAATGCCAATGTGGCCATTATGTAAAGGATTGAAAGTACCAAAAAATAAACCTACCTGCATTCCCTTATAAAATTTTTTATTATTTCATAAATCTTCAAGGAAGCTTTATCAAATTCATCATTCATCAATACAACATCGAAATATTCTTTTTTTGTAATCTCAAATTTAGCTTTTTCAATTCTTTCATCTATCTCTTTTACTACCTCACTACCCCTTGACTTCAATCTTTTTTCTAAAATATCAAAAGAAGGAACATCCACGTATATGGATAATGCATCATCTCCAAAATATTTTTTCAAATTTATTCCACCAACCACGTCAACATCAAAAATTATATGTTTACCAGCATCAACAAGTCTCTTTATCTCACTTTTTAGAGTTCCCTTATAATCGTCTTTATAAACCTGTTCCCACTCAATAAAATTATTAGAATCTATATGATTTTTAAATTCGTCTTTGGTTATGAAGTAATAGTCTTTACCATGAACTTCACTCTCTCTTTTCTTTCTTGTTGTAGATGAAATAGAAAATGCCAATGATTTCTCTTTACCTAAAAGAAAATTTGCAAGAGAGGACTTACCTGAACCTGAAGGTGCTGAAATTATAAAATATTTTGAATTCAATATTAATTTTTCTTTAATCTGTTAACAAAGATAAAGATCCATGAGAAAAACTTTTTTGTTTATTATTTATATTTAACACTAAATCACCATTTACTGAAATATCAATTATTTTAGCCTTTACAATCTCAGAACCTATTTTAAATCTTTTCATTTCATATAAACCATAGAGCAATTTTCTATACTCAATTATTTTTTTATCAAATATTTTATGAATGTTATTATATTCATTAGAAATAAAACCTTTTAAAGTGTCAATAACTTTTATTTTATCAAATTCCTCAAGAGTCTCTATATAAACTGATGTAGCATTAAGACCTTCAAACCTCTTTTGATTTAGATTTAATCCAATTCCAACTACCGAATTTTGTACCCTTCTCTGATAAATAAAGCTTTCAATTAAAATACCTGCAATTTTTTTTTCACCAATATATATATCGTTGGGCCACTTAATTTTACAATTAACACCTATTTTCTTCAAACATTTTACAATTGCAATTGAAATTACTATGTGTAAATAAAACTGATTTTCTACTTTAATTTTAGGAGATAAAAGAAAAGAAAATAGAATATTAGAATTTTTTTCAGACATCCATTTATTTTCTCTCTGGCCCTTACCTTTTAGCTGGAAATCCGTTCTTACAGATGTACCTTCATATATCTTAATTCTTTTCAAAAGATTTGTTAAAATATCATTAGTTGAAAGACATTCTGTCACATATACACTAATTTTGTCGTTAAATATATTGTTGGCAATGTATTTGCTCATATAAATATTATAGTTATTACGTATTGAAAATAAAACAAAAAATCAACTCTAAAAAACTAAGCAAATTTATTGCCGTAAGTATGGAGAACAAAAAAGCTGAGGATATTAAAATAATTAACCTCAAAAATATTAAAAACTCTGTGACAGATTACTTTGTACTTGCAACTGGGAACTCTAATATACACATAGATTCAATCGCTGAAGGAATTGAAGAAGATGTTTTTGAGAATTTCCGTGAAAAACCATGGAATAAAGAAGGAAAAGATAATGCTGAGTGGGTACTTATTGATTTTGTTGATGTTGTTGCTCACGTTTTTAATAAAAAAAATAGAAATGAATATAATTTAGAAGGGCTTTGGGGTGATGATCAGGAAAAAAGTTTAAATTAACTACAATGAAGAATAAGAAGAATAAAAACTTTATGAACAATAACTTTAATAACCAGATATGGATAATACTTGGTGTTACTATTTTCATTTATTTGTCTTTTAGTTTTTTTGCTTCTAAGCCTATAACTATCGATTATAATAGATTTCAAAAGATGATAAAAAGCTATGATGTAGCGAAGATAGTTGTAATTAAAAATCAAGAAATTGTAGAAATAACACTTAACGAAGATGCTTTATTGAATTCAAATTATAAGGACGAATTAGAGTCTTCAAACCTAGTCAATAATATATATGGTCCTCATTATAATTTAGAAGTATCTTCAATAGAATCTTTCGAGAATAGATACGATGAACTAGTAAATTCACTTGGAAAACAAAACTCTTATGAAATTGAATATCTGACAGAGTCAAGAACTGATATTTACTCTTTTCTACAGACGTGGGGATTTACAATTTTAATACTGATAGGGTTTTGGTTTTTGTTAAGGCGAATGTCAGGAGGTGCTGGACCAGGTGGGCAGATATTTAATATTAGTAAATCTAAAGCATCATTATTTGATAAAGAAAGTAAAATTAAATTAACATTTAGAGACGTAGCAGGACTTGAAGAAGCTAAAGAAGAGGTTAAGGAAATTGTTGAATTTTTAAAAAATCCAAAAAAATTCACAAAACTAGGAGGTAAAATTCCAAAAGGAGCGTTACTGGTTGGATCTCCTGGAACAGGTAAGACACTACTTGCAAAAGCAGTTGCTGGTGAAGCTAATGTTCCATTTTATTCACTATCTGGTTCTGATTTTGTCGAGATGTTTGTTGGTGTAGGTGCAGCAAGAGTTAGAGACCTTTTTAAAAAGGCTAAAGAAAAGGCTCCTTGTATAGTTTTCATTGATGAGATTGACGCGATTGGAAGATCTAGAGGTAGAGGACAAATGCCAGGATCCAATGATGAAAGAGAAAATACCCTGAATTCACTTCTTGTTGAGATGGATGGCTTCTCAACAGATTCTGGAGTAATTATCCTAGCAGCTACTAATAGACCAGATGTTTTAGATTCTGCACTCTTACGACCTGGAAGATTTGATAGACAAATTTCTATTGACAAGCCAGATCTAAGAGGTAGAGAGGAAATTTTTAAGGTTCACGTGAGAAGTTTAAAATTAAGTGAAGGTGTTAACATTAAAAATCTAGCTGCTCAAACACCAGGTTTTGCTGGAGCTGAGATAGCTAATGTGTGTAATGAATCAGCCCTAATTGCAGCAAGAAAAAATAAAAACTCTATTGAGATGGTTGATTTTCAAGATGCAATAGACAGGGTAATTGGTGGGCTTGAAAAAAAGAATAAAATTATCTCGCCCGAAGAGAAAAAGATTGTTGCGTACCACGAGGCAGGGCATGCTGTTGCTGGATGGTACCTTGAACATGCAGACCCTCTAGTCAAAGTGAGTATTGTACCAAGAGGAATTGCTGCCCTTGGATATGCACAATATTTACCAAAAGAACAATTCCTTTATCAAACAGATCAATTACTCGATGAGATGTGTATGGCATTAGGAGGTAGAGCAGCAGAAGAAATAATATTTGGAAAAATATCCACAGGAGCACTTAGTGATTTAGAAAGAATTACTAAAATGGCGTACAGTATCGTGTCTGTATATGGAATGAACAAAAATATTGGTAATTTATCATTCTTTGATTCAAAACAATCAGATTATAATTTTACTAAACCATATTCGGATTCAACTGCCGAGAAAATTGATCAAGAAGTAAAAAGGATAATTGATAATGCTTACAATAGAACTAAGAAACTTCTTACTGATAAGAAAGAAGAACTAGAAAAAATTGCTAATAAACTTTTAGAGAAAGAAATTCTATTCCAAAACGATCTTGAAAAACTCATTGGGAAAAGACCATTTAAAACAAATCTTGAATTAAGCCTAGAGGAAGATAGCACTCAAGAATCAAAAGAAGAAATCAAAAATGTAAATGAGTTAGATGGAAAGAATTCAAATCAAACTAAAGAATAAGAAGAGGGCATATTTTGCTGGTGATTTCCATCTCGGTATACCTGACGAAAAATCTTCAATGTTGAGAGAGAAGAAGATTATTAAGTGGTTAGATTCTATAGAAAAACACGCACAGGAGCTTTTTTTAATGGGAGACATTTTTGATTTCTGGTTTGAGTATAAGTATGTAGTTCCAAAGTATTATTTCAATTTTTTATCCAAAATATCAAATATGATTGATGACGGTATTAATATACACTTTTTCAAAGGTAATCATGATATGTGGACTCTTGATTACTTCGAGAATATAGGTCTAAAAGTTTATGATAACATCCAAAGTTTTAAAATTGACAATTCAAATATAATAGTTGGTCATGGTGATGGTTTAGGTAAAGGAGATAGAGGATATAAAGTCATGAAATCTATATTTAAGAACAGAGGCACACAATTCTTATTTAGGATATTACATCCTGACATCGGGATAAAACTTGGTTCCTATCTGTCAAAGTCAAATAAAAATAGAGAAGACAATTCTGAGAAAAATAATGATAGAATTTATAATTTTTGTAAAGATTATAATAATAAAGAGGCTAACGAAGCATATGTATTTGGTCATTCGCACAAAGTATCAGCAAAAGAAATATCCAGTTCCAGTACATATTTTAATACTGGAGAATGGTTAAATGAATCAAGTTTTCTAGTATTAGAATCAGACAGATTTGAACTTAAAAAGTTTTAAATCTCAAAGAAAAAACCAATTAAACCTGCTGCTACTATTAAGAATATTGGATGAATTTTTGTTTTATTTAAAACAACAAATGTCAATATACATGTTATAATGCTGTAAAGATTTATATCAGCTTGTTGTTTAAACATTATGACATAACCAGAATAACATATCAGACCAATTATACCTATTTTAAAACCATTAATTATAAGTTTAACAGTACTATTTTTTTTAATAAAGTAATATACTCTCGAAAAAAATATTATTACCACTGATGAGGGAAGGAAAATAGATAAGGTTGATAAAAAAGCTCCAAGTAAACCATTCATTTTATATCCAATAAATGTTGCTGTTATTAGAATTGGCCCGGGAGTAATTTGACCCATAGCAATTGAATCTATAAACTCACGCTGAGTGAGCCAACCTAATTGCTCTACTATAATTTTATCTAGATAAGGAATAAAAACATACCCACCACCAAATAGAGTAAGAGAAATGTTAGCAAAAACTTTAGAAAGATCAAAGTTAATAGTGCTTATTGGAGCAGTATTTAAAAATACAAAGAGAATTGTCATCACTAAGGATGCAATTATTATTCCTTTTACTCTTATAAATGCCTTTTTTGGATTTGTAATTTTTTTAATCTTATCACCATTATAAAGGAGATTAAGTCCGCCACAAACCAAAAGAGGTAATATGATTGAAATATAGCCTTTAATTAATGATGTTAGTGTGAAACTAAGAATTGATAAAAGGAGTGCTAAGGTTTTATCCTTGGAGTCCTTATAAAAGCCAAAAGCAACTGAAAAAATAACAGCAGCAACAACTGGCATCACACCATTAAAAAAAGATGAAAAACCTGGAATATTTTTAGAGTTAATATAAAGATGTGTAAAGATTACCATAATAATGAAGGAGGGTAATAAAACAGCAACAAAAGATACTATAGCACCCTTCCAACCCTTCAAAATAAAACCAATGTAAGAGGCTACATTTATAGCCATTGGACCAGGCAGAAAACTGGCCATTGTTATTGCGTCAATTATTTTCTTTTTCTTTATTATTTTTTTTCTAATGGAAAACTCATACCTAATCATTGAAATTAGCATCATATAACCACCAAAAGATATAGTGCCTGTCTTCAAAAAAGTTAAAAAAAGGCTGAAATATGATATGTTTTTTTTCATAACTTACAGAAAAGTAAAAGTAAATTATGAAAAACACATTAATAATTTTAGTAATATTAATTTTTTCATCTTGCACAAATAAAATAGATTTAGTGGGTGACTGGAAAGCTACACAACTTGTAGTAAATAATACTGATTCAGTTGAAGTACCAATTTTTCAACCAACGTTTTTTAAATCCGATAGCTTAGTGATTTATTTTGGTAGATTGATGAGATATCACATGAAAGGAGACAGTATAATTTTCATAAATGATATAGAACCTACAGATACAATATTAAGATACAAGATGGAAATAGTTGATGAAGACCACTTTACTTTTTATTATTCAAGAAAAGTTTTTGATACCTTAAATAATATAAATTATATTCCTTACAAAAGTTATTGGGAAAGAATTAAATAATCTTTAATAATTAATAGTTAAAAAAAAAGGGTAATCTAAAGATTACCCCTTTTTTTTATTGTATTATTTACTAATACATATTTAGACACTAGTTAGTTAATGCTGGCCAAGATGATCCGTCTGCATACCTCATTGAAGCTCTTGCAGCTTCACCATAGGTATTATACCAATCATAGGTAAATATTTTACCATCGTCGCTTACAGAAGCAGAACCAGGTAACATTTCCCATCCCTCACCATAATTGTCTGAACCACTAATACTCATGACATTACAAGCATCAGTAAATGCAGGACCGATAGCTGCTCTCACAGAATAATCAATATTCGGATGAGCCCATGCTCCACAAGTCATGTCATTTTTTAATGTGTAAATGTTATCAGCAGAACCAACTTTTACAAGCTCGTCCACGTGTCCAGTTACAGAAAATGTCCAATAACTTAGAGTTGAAAGACCTGCGTCTTCCGAGTCAACAATGACATCACCCTCTAAACTTGAAGGACATACAATATAAACATTTAGTCTAAATAAAGCAGCAAATGCACTAGATGACATTAAGTTAGGTCCAGCATTGTTATAGTCAAAAACACGACCATCAGTCATAGTAATTGTAAACCAATATCTGAAATAACTTCCACCATCAACGTCAGCCTGAGTCATACCCAAGGTTGACATAGCAGCGCTAAATGAAAGGTTGATATCCGAACTTAAAAATCCGTCTGCGTTTGTTCCAAACTCAGAAGCAGAGATAGTTCTCATATCTTTTCTAGCGACACTTTTTGCTCCGCCACTTTTCGTGTCAACATACTCAACATCAATATCATACTGAGCAATGTTAGCACCATTATTAGCATCGTAATACTCTACATGTAAATCTACAGCTGACGACTCAATGGCAAAGTAGTTATACTCACCAGTTTGAGACATCTTTCTAGCATATGCGCCATATTCCATATCAGGGAATAATTCAACAGGTAAATCTGGATCACCGCATGATACTGCAAAAGCAGCTATTAACGCAATAAATGACTTTTTTAAATTTTTCATAATATTTATAATTTAAAATTAGTTCAATGCTCCAGCTCTATCCCAGAAAATTTTCTCTCCTAAATCAGTTCTCACAGGTGCGTTAGCATTCAACTGTGTGAAATCAGAAGGATATGGGAATAGCCTTGGGAATGTACCAGCGTCCTGTAATTTCATAGGACCTTGCATCTCAGTAGGATGACCAGTTCTTCTCATAGCATTATACAATTCGATACCGTTAGAGAATGAAGCGAGCCTGTGCTCTTTAACGATGATATTCATCTTTGCCTCATTATCTGCAGCAGCATCATACGCATTTAAAACGTAACTGACATAATTGTCAATCGCTCTAGCAGAAGGTTCTGCACCAACTCCGTTGTTATCAAAATCACCAGTAGATCCCCAACCATTTGAGTAACTCATAACTGATCCAATTGAAGTTCTAATTGCTGTCTCTAACATATCCTTAGCACTCTCACTTGAGTAACCATCAAGAGCAGCTTCAGCTCTCATGAAGTATACATTAGAAGCCATTAGAATAGGAGCATGTCCATCACCACCAGCACCCATAGTACCACCTTGCTGAGTGTGGATCGTTGGAGCTAAACCAGCTACAACAGCACCATCAGTTTCAGTAGCAGCATCTCCGTCGTCATAAGCACCCGCAGCAGGATATATACCTCTGTGAGTTCTCTTCTGACCATCTGGAGGAGTACCGTCATTATTTCCGTGATCCCTACCCCAGTATCCTTTTGCATAAGATGCGTCAACAGTAGTTAAAGAACTACCCGCACAGAAAGGCCAAGTTTTTGTCTCTCCATATGCATTAGTGTACTGGTTGTCATACCAGACAGGTCTAGTATCAGGAACAACGCAATCTATCGTAAACAAGTCTTCACCAACAATTTGTAAGTCTTGTCTCTTATAATAATATCTAAGTCTAGGATCAGCAAAGGGCTTCTCTTCCATCAACTCCCACATGAAGTAGTTAGACTGGTATGGTCCTGCAAAGGACTCATACGCGCCACCATACCATGGGTGTCTAGAATCAGGATTTTGTCTGTTACTTCCGTAAGTAAAGACCCAATCTTCAGCCTTCTCATCAATTACACCTGCACTTAAAGCAGCAGCAACTCCAGCAGCATTACCTTCGTTTAGAGCCATTCTAAACTTAAGTGTATTTGCAAGAGTAGTCCACTTACCTTTGTCGCTACCATAAAAGATATCAACAGCAGGAGCACCGATAGCAGTTTTACCTAAATCAGCGATAGCTTCGTCATATAAAGCAGCAACTGCTGCATATATTGACTGAGCACCATCAACTTTTGGACTTAGGTTAGCTGTACCTTGCCAAGCTTCAGAAAAAGGTATATCACCATGCTTATCAACAAGAAGTTGAATTACATAGCCTTTGATGATTTTACCTGCACCAACGTGAATCCAAGATTCAGCTTCAGTAGCAGCAGCAATCATCGCATCTATATCGGGAACAATTCCAGCGTATGCACCATTCCATGAACCATTGAAGCCTGAAGGGGTGTAAGCTTCATCATATGAAGCACCACCAGTCATACAAGCAACTCTGGCTAGTTGTAGCATTGGTGTTTGATTACCATACCACCAACCTGGGAATGAAGTTTGGACAGCGTTCCAATACAGGTCAATACCCGCATTCTCTAGAGTAACCGCATTAGGGTTATTCAACTGATCTAAATCAGTAATCTCACAAGAGTAGCCAACAAACATGAAGGCAACGATTAAGTATAATTTATTTAATTTTTTCATAATATATATTATTTAAAAATTAGAAAGTAAGACTTAACGTAGCACCATACTTCTTAGCAGTAGGACCAGTCATTTCATCAAAACCTCTTGCATTTGAACCAGCACCGTAACTAATAACCTCAGGATCAAAGTTAGTTCCTGATGGAGTGTTCCATGCATAGTGCCAAATGTTTTGAGCTGATAAAGTTAAACTAGCATTACCAAATGGCGTACCGTTTAAGAACGATTTAGGAGCAACAAATGACAACGAAACCTCTCTAAGTCTCATAACTGAAGCATCATATATTGAGTTTTCATCATAGAAAACACCAGTATTTGGCCAGTAGTGAGCGTTAGCAGTAGTCTGAGTTGTATTTGGTGTACCATCCGCTGATAAACCGTTTGTTACAACAGGGACAAACCTGTCGAAATCAGTCTCTTGTAAAATACCTCTACCAAGTAATGTAGAGTTAGTAGTTGAGAATACATCACCTCCAACTTGAGAGTCAAACTGAACTCTTAACGTAGCCCACTTGTAAGAAAGTGTATTAGTTACACCATATACAAAATCTGGCTGCGGGTTACCGATAACACCGTAACCTAAGAATTGATACCCACCATTTGCGTTAACAATTGGAGTATAGTTTGTTCTGTCATCCCAGTGAACCTGAGTGTGATCAGTACCATCTAGAGAACCGTAGTCTCTTCTGATAACCTCACCCTCAAGGATACCATATGGTAAACCAGGGATAGCGATGTTTCCTCTACCAACATAACCACCAACATATATTTGATCAATACCATCAGCAATTGAAATAACTTCACTTCTCAATAATGAGAATGATGCTGATACATCCCAAGTGAAATCTCTCGATTGAACTGGAATTACATTAAGTATTGCCTCAACTCCCTTGTTATTAATAGAAGCAGAGTTAACAGTTGATGAGCTATAACCTGTAGAGTTATCTAAATCTAGATCAATAATAAGATCTTCAGAGTCTTTAGTATATAAAGACACGTCCACACCTACTCTGTTCTTAAAGAACTTAGCCTCGATACCGAGTTCAAGCTCCTTGTGAATCTCAGGAGTAAGATTTGGATTAGCAAAAAAGTTACTAACTGCATTTTGGTTTAGAATAGTTCCTCCAGAAGTCTGGAATACTTTTGTAGCGGTTGCCAATGAACCTCTCGTTGAATATGGAGAAGGGTAACCAGCAGAAGTACCAAATCCAAATCTAACCTTCAAGAAGTTAAGGTTTTGGTTGCTGATTGACAATGCGTCAAAAGGTAGAACTGATAATGATACAGATGGATATAAGAATGATCTGTTCTCTGGCTCGAGAGTCGAAGTCCAGTCATTTCTTGCAGATGCTGATAAGAATCCCCAGTCTTTATAACCAAGGGTTACGTTAGCATAAGCTCCGTATACATTTTCTCTAGAGACATAAGAGTCTGCAGTAGTAGTAGTAAAGTTACTATGATCAAAGAAGTTGAATATGAACATATCAGTACTTGTAATTTGCTGATAAGCATACTCTCTAGATTTTAAGTTAGCTCCAACTAAGAAGTCTAAATCAAGATCTTCAGATAATTCAACTGCACCGTTAAGGTTAACAATCTGATCATAATTCATTACATTTCTAACAGTAGTTTCATATAAACCAAGAACCGCTGAACCCTGAACTCCATTCTTATTAATCATGTAGTTGTTGTCCATATTAGTTCTATCCATACCTATTCTATAAGTAAGGTTTAAGAAATCAGCAATCTCGTAGCTTAACTGAACATTACCAATAAATCTGTTGACTGCATCACTATCTCTAGTGTGATTTAGCGTCCACAGTGGATGTTGCATACCATTGTTACCTCTGTAGTAAACACTACCATTGGTATCTGGTCTTTCATATTCTAAGCCGAATAGATTCCAACTTCTTGGAGTATACATAACATTACCGAATAAAGAAACGTTGGTTGCGTTTGAGTTTCTACTTGGATTAACAGGTGGCTTAGTTGCATCAGACTCAATATAATTGAATGAAGCATTAATCTTTAACCCGTTAGCAAGTTGCGTGGCAGCACCTAATGAAAAATTGTGCTTTTTGTACTCATTAAATGGTACATAACCCGCGTCTTTTGTCCAACCATAGTTAGCTTTAATAGATGTTGCCCCTACGTTTGCATTAACACCAATAGAAGTGTTTTGCTGCGCACCGTCTACAAAGAAATTTTGTAGGTTATCATATGCCTGATATTTCCATCTAGCACCAACGTGCTGAGGGAATACACCATTCCATATTGATCTGTCGTAAGGATGTTTAATTGTTCCTTCTGCATCTAGTCCATATCTACCTGGCGTATCGAATGGAGCACCCCAGTTACTGAAAGCAGCTGCAGCTCTATTTTGCCATCCGTTACCATATTTATCTTGGTCATCTGGTAAACTAGCTACCTGATTAACAAAATATGATTGACTAAATGAAACTTCGAGTCCCTTATTAGTACCAGCACCGCCAATTTGGCCAGTTTTAGTAGTAATAAGAACAACACCATTTCTACCAGCCTCACCGTATAAAACGGTAGCAGCAAGTCCTTTTAGCACACTAACTTCGGCTACGTTGTTTGGATCAAGATCTAAAAACCTACTAGAAGCAGTAGCACCACCACTAGTAAAACCTCTGTCTTTATAAGTATTCGCATCAATTGGAACACCATCTAAAACAAATAAAGGTTGGTTAGAACCTGAAATTGAGGTATATCCCCTAATAATAATATTAGTTCCAGTTCCAGAAACACCACTTTGTGAAGTGATATCTACACCAGGAACTTTACCTCTTAACAACCTAGCTATGTCTGCCTCGGGTCTAGCTTCAAGCTGTTCACCACCAACTGAGGTTACCGCGTATCCTAACGCAGCTTTCTCTTTGGTGATACCCAATGCAGTTACAACAACCTCCTGAAGTTCTTCAACATCAGAGCTCATAACTACATCCACCAC